>MDTG01366463.1_pt1 | contig 25024 bp, 17 predicted proteins | sample 811421 | NCBI WGS metagenome assembly MDTG01 (sample SAMN05326645, study PRJNA326480) | marine metagenome | isolation source: seawater | place: Pacific Ocean: South East | collected 2011 | reverse complement strand
CTGATTGACGTTACTGGCGGTAATCAGCGAACGAATATCCGATAAGTTCAGGCCGTAAGACGCCAGCGCTTCCGGGTTCACCCGAATCCGTACCGCCGGGCGCTGGCCGCCTGCCATCGAGACCAGACCAACCCCTGTGGTTTGTGCGAGCTTTTGCGCGAGGCGCGTATCTACCAGGTCGTTGACCTCGGTCAGCGGCATGGTTTTCGAACTGATCGCCAGCGTCATCACCGGCGTATCGGCCGGGTTAACCTTGTTGTACACCGGTGGTGCCGGCAGATCATTCGGCAGCAAGTTGGTGGCCGCATTGATCGCGGCCTGCACTTCTTGCTCGGCAACATCGAGCTTGATCTCAAGGTTGAAGCGCAAGGCAATCACCGAGGCGCCGCCGGAGCTGGTCGAAGACATCTGCTTGAGCCCGGCCATTTGTCCGAACTGGCGTTCAAGCGGCGCGGTCACGGCGCTGGTCATCACATCGGGGCTGGCGCCCGGATACAGGGTGATTACCCGAATAGTCGGGTAATCCACTTCAGGCAGTGCGGACACCGGCAGCAAGCGATAGGCGATCAGGCCGCTGAGGAAAATCGCCAGCATGATCAGCGTAGTGGCGACCGGCCTGAGGATAAACAGGCGCGAGGTATTCATGCGTCTTTCTTCTGCCGATTGCCACGTTCTTCGCCGTCACGCCGCGCTTTATTGCGTGGCACATCGGCCTTGGGTTGGGCGGCAGCGGCTTGAGGATCATCGCTGATCACCTCAACCACATTGCCTTCGCGCAAACGATCGGTGCCTTCTACCACCAAACGCTCACCGGCTTTGACACCGCTCTCGATCAGGGTGATTTCGCCATTGCTCGGGCCTTCCTGAACTGGACGAATCTGAATCTTGTCTTCGCCATCGACCACGTAAACAAACGGGCCTTTTGAGCCAAACTGCAACGCGGCTGCTGGAATCAGCGTGGCCTGCTTGCGGGTATCGACGCGCAAACGCACGTTGACGAACTGATTGGGGAACAGCATCTCGTCAGCATTGGTAAAGCGCGCCTTGAGTTTCACCGTGCCCGTGGTGGTATCAATCAGGTTATCCAGGCTTTCGAGCTTGCCTTCGGCCAGCAAGGTCTTCTCGCTTCTGTCCCAGGCCTCGACCATCAGTTGCTGACCGGCGCGGTAAGGTTTGAGCACGGCTGGCAGATCGCCTTCGGGCAAGGTGAACACCACGGCTATCGGCGTGGTTTCGGTAATCACCACAATCGGCGTGGTGTCGCCCGAGGTTATCAAATTCCCGACGTCGACCTGACGTAAGCCCAAACGACCGGAAATAGGCGCACGCACCTGAGTGAAACTGAGATCCAGCTTGGCCTGAGCGACAGCGGCCTGATTGGTTTTCAGCGTGCCGCGATACTGATTGACCAGTGCTTGCTGGGTATCGAGGGTTTGCTTGGCTATCGAGTCTTCTGCATAAAGGCCGGTGTAGCGGGACAGATCGATCTGCGCATTCTTCAGTAACGCCTGATTCTCTTGCTGGGCGCCTTGAGCTTGTTGCAGCGCCACTTCGTAGCTGCGCGGATCGATCACCGCGAGCACATCGCCCTGCTTGACCTTTTGCCCATCGCTGAACAGCAGTTTGACCAGTTGCCCGTCAACCTGGCTTTTGACGTTGACCGTGTTGTAGGCCGTCACCGTGCCCAGCGCTTTGAGTTCCACCGGGTAGTCGCCCTGCTCGACTGTCGCCACGCGAACCGGCACCGGGCCCATATCGCCAAAGCGACCGCCGCCGCCTTTGGCAGCCGGTTTAGCCGGCCAGAACCACCAGATAAGGGCAATGATTGCCACCAGTAAAACAACACCAATCAGCCATTGCCTGCGTTGATTAGAAGAACGGGTGGTCAAATTTGTATCGGACATAAGTCAGGTCGCTTCCATGAAGATGCTGAACGATAAGCACTATCACTAATATTGGAAAGTCTCTTTACCGGAGATTTACCTTTGCCATCATTCGCTAAGCCTATGAGACAGCGCGAAAAAAAGCCCGCAGGCCGTTTCTGACAAGGTTACAGATCATGTCGCAGAACGGGGTAAACAGGTTTCTAGATTTTCGGTTGATACAGATCGGCATCGGTAAAGACTTCAACCAGCCAGTCTACCCAGAACCGAACCCGTCGCGATAGCTGGCGTTGCGCAGGGTAAAGCGCAGTCAGTGGCATAGCTGGCGGCCGGTATTCGGGCAGAATTTCACGCAGCTTGCCGGCTTGCACATGTTGGTGCAGGTGATAGTAAGGCGCCTGAATAATCCCCAGCCCTGCAACACAGGCGGCCACATAAGCTTCAGCGTTGTTCACACTCACTGCACCCGGCAGATACCGCTCGTTGATTTCCCCTGCTTCAGTGAATTCGAAAGCAAAGGTCTTGCCGTTTAATGCCGAGTAGAAGTTTACAGCCTGATGACCGGCCAGTTGTGCGGGGTCCCGCGGTTCTCCATAGCGCTCAATATACTCGGCACTGGCGCAGGTGATTTGCGGTAACTGCGCCAAGGGGCGCGAGACCAGATTGATGTCGTGCACGTTACCGGCGCGCACCACGCAATCGATGCCCTCGCGGACCAGATCGACCGGGCGATCACCAGTGCCGATTTCCAGCTCGATCTGCGGATAGCGCTGACAAAAATCACTCAACCGTGGAATCACAATCCGGTGGCCAATCGACGCGGGAAGATCCACCCGCAACTTGCCCTGCGGATGACTGCGGGCGTGGGCGAAACAGTTTTCGGTGTCTTCCAGATCGGCCAGCAGCCGGATGCAATGTTCGTAATACGCTTGCCCATCGGCCGTGGTACTGACCTGGCGAGTGGTGCGTTGCAGCAACTGAACGCCCAAGTGTCGCTCCAGCTGTTTGATCAATTGCGTGACTGTGGCGCGAGGCAACCCAAGGCTGTCAGCCGCTTTGCCGAATCCGCCAACCTGAACGATGCGGGTAAACACTTGCATGGCTTGAAAGCGGTCCACAGCGGCCTACCTATTATTCAATAATGGCAAACAGTGTATGTAATTTTTGCGGGTTTATCCTGCCCATGAAAACACTGAAACTGACTCCATCGCATCCAACCACTGGAGTCTCTGATGAAACAACGACAACTGGGTAGCAACGGTCCGCTGGTCTCGGCGATGGGTTTGGGTTGCATGGGCATGAGCGATTTCTATGTCACAGGCCTGGATGAACAGGAGTCGATCGCCACGTTGCATCTGGCGCTTGAAATGGGCATCAACCTGCTCGACACCGCCGATGCGTATGGCCCACATACTAATGAGCTGCTGCTGGGCAAAGCCCTCAAAGGCAAGCGTGAGCAAGCCTTTATCGCCACCAAGTTCGGCTTGCTGCGCGATGCTGAAAACCCGCATAAGCGCGGCGTCAGTGGTCGTCCCGAATATATTCGTAAAGCGATCGAAGGCAGCCTGCAGCGTCTTGGCACTGACTATATAGATCTGTATTACCAGCACCGGATTGATCCCGAGGTGCCGATTGAAGAATCCGTCGGAGCAATGGCGCAACTCGTGAGTGAAGGCAAGGTGCGTTACATCGGCCTGAGTGAGGTCGTCCCTGCAACGCTTGCACGGGCGCACAAGGTGCACCCGATTACCGCCGTGCAGAGTGAATATTCATTGTGGACGCGTGATCCCGAGAGTAATGGGGTTTTGGCACAATGCCGGGAATTGGGCGTTGGCTTTGTTCCCTACAGCCCGCTGGGCCGCGGTTTTTTGACCGGCGCGCTTAAATCACCGGAGGACTTTGCTGAAGACGATTACCGGCGTTTTACGCCGCGGTTTCAAGGCGAGAACTTCCAGCGAAATCTGCAATTAGTGGCGCAAATCGAGAAAATGGCGGCGGATAAAGGCGTGCAACCTTCCCAGCTGGCATTGGCCTGGGTGCTCGCTCAAGGCGATGACATTGTGCCGATCCCCGGAACCAAGCGTCGGCGTTATCTGCAAGCCAATTGTGCGGCGCTGGATATTTCCCTGAGCGCAGATGAGCTGGCGGCGATAAACGCCACCTTCCCCGCCGACGCCGTGGCCGGAGATCGATACAGCGCCGAGTCGATGGCGATGGTGAGTTTGTAATCTCGCGCGATTTGCTCGGCGTGATTGCGTCATGACGGATTGCCCCGTCGGGGCTATCCATCCTCCAGTTGGGATTTGCGGACACCGGATATACAAAACCCACACGGAGGATGGATAAACCGCAGGTTAATCCGTCATTGCGATTTCCGGGATCACGTTCGGGTCGATGGTGATGTTGAGTTTGTGATCCGGCGGTGATTCGTTCGGCGTGATTATGTCATGACGGATTGCCCCGTTGGGGCTATCCATCCTCCGGTTGGGTTTGGCGGACATCCGATAAACAAAACCCACACGGAGGATGGATAAACCGCAGGTTAATCCGTCATCGCGATTTCCGGGATAACGTTCGAGTCGATGGCGATGGTGAGTTTGTGATCCGGCGGTGATTCGTTCGACGTGATTGCGTTATGACGGATTGCCCCGCCGGGGCTATCCATCCTCCAGTTGGGATTTGCGGACACCGGATATACAAAACCCACACGGAGGAAGGATAAACCGCAGGTTAATCCGTCATTGCGATTTCCGGGATAACGCTCGGCTCGATAGCGGTGTTGAGTTTGTAATCCGGCGGTGATTCGTTTGGCGTGGTTACGTCATGACGGATTGCTCCGTTGGGGCTATCCATCCTCCGGTTGGGTTTTAGGGACACCGGATAAACAAAATCCACACGGAGGATGGATAAACCGTAGGTTAATCCGTCATTGCGGTTCACCGGCTGCCTACAATCTGGCGGCGTGACGCATAACGGCCTCATTAAGAGGCCGTTATGCGTTGAGCAGGAAAGCGCTGTTACAGAGCTGCGAGGGCGGCGCTGTAGTCCGGCTCGGTGCCTATTTCAGCTACCAGTTCGCTGTGCAGGACTTTGTCGTTTTCGTCGAGCACGACAACCGCGCGAGCTGCAACGCCCGCCAATGGGCCGTCTACCAGAGCAACGCCGTAGTTCTTGAGGAACTCGGTGCCGCGCATGGTCGACAGGCTCACCACGTTTTCCAGACCTTCAGCGCCGCAGAAGCGGGCTTGGGCGAACGGCAGGTCAGCCGAGATGCACAGCACCACCGTGTTATCCAGGCCGCTGGCTTCGGTGTTGAATTTACGTACCGAAGTCGCGCAGGTCGGGGTATCAACACTTGGGAAAATGTTCAGTACTTTACGCTTGCCAGCCATGCTGCTCAGGCTGATGTCAGACAAGTCAGTGCCGACCAGCTGGAACGCAGGCGCTTGCTGACCGACCTGTGGCAGCTGGCCATCAACTGTTACCGGGTTGCCACGCAGAGTTACTTGAGCCATGGAAATAACCTCTTTACTGAGTGAGTGTGTACATCTTCAAGCGTTGCCTGATTTAAACAGGCTACGCAAAAAAAAGCTCCCTAAACGGGAGCTTTTTTAACCATCGACACTTTGCCGGTTACTTGGCGAAATGGTCTTTGGTCAGCTTGATCACCACCGGGCTAAGCAGCAGCAGCGACAGCAAGTTTGGAATCGCCATCAGGCCGTTAAGCGTATCAGCGACCAGCCATGCGAAGTCCAGGTGCGCCATTGCACCAAACGGTACAGCCAATACCCAGACGATCCGGAACGGCATGTTCGACTTGGTGCCAACCATGTATTCCCAGCACTTCTCGCCGTAGTAGCTCCAACCCAGAATGGTGGTGAAGGCGAATACCACCAGCGCGATAGTCAGAATCGGGCCACCAATGCCAGGCATCGCCGAGTCGAACGCAGCAGCAGACAACGCCGCGCCACTGGTGCCACTGGTCCACACACCGGAGCAGATAATCACCAGACCCGTCATGGTGCAGATAACCAATGTGTCGATAAACGTCCCGAGCATACCGATCATGCCGGAGCGAATTGGGCTATCAGTAGTGCCAGCCGCCTGTGCGATACCCGCAGTACCCAGACCTGCTTCGTTGGAGAAAATACCGCGAGCAACACCGAAACGAATCGCAGCAATGACTGCCGCGCCGGCGAAACCGCCAGTGGCTGCAATCGGGCTGAACGCGTGGGTGAAGATCAGGTTGAATGCCGCTGGAATCTGCGCAGCATTGACCACCAGAACCACGATGGCTGCGATGATGTAGGCCACACACATGAAAGGAACCAGCGAGGCGGCAACCTTACCAATGCGGCGGATACCACCGAGAATTACCATGCCCACCAGCACCATGCTGACGACACCGGTGATCAACGGGGTCACGCCGAAGGTTTCTTCCAGAGCGCCAGCCATGCTGTTGACCTGGACCATGTTGCCGATACCGAAACCAGCCAAGCCGCCGAAGATGGCGAATGCTGTGCCCAGCCATGCCCACTTCTTGCCCAGACCATTTTTGATCGCGTACATCGGGCCGCCAACGTGTTCGCCATTGGCATCTTTTTCACGGTAGTGAACAGCTAGAACCACTTCGCAGTATTTGGTGGCCATGCCGACGAGTGCCGTGCACCACATCCAGAACAACGCGCCCGGGCCGCCGAGGAAGATGGCGGTGGCAACACCGGCAATGTTACCGGTACCGACGGTGGCCGCCAGTGTGGTCATGAGTGCCTGGAACGGTGTGATCTCGCCGCTTTCGTTGTCATCTTTGACGCGGCCTTGCCACATCAAACGGAAACCTGCAGCAATATGGGTCAGCGGCATGAACTTCAGCCGCAGCATCAGGAACAGGCCCGTACCCAGAATCAGCACCAACATGGGCGGTCCCCAGACGAGCCCGTTTATCTGGTTAACCAGCGTGTTGATGAATTCCATCTGTAGCTCCTTATTATTTTTACAGCCGGATCGTGACCGGGCCGTTGATTAGGGTCGAACTGCGATAACAGTTCTGTATTGCGGACTTTTGATCTGTGTGTCGGGTAGCGCCATACAGATTTCCAGAAGCATCTGGCAACATAGTCGCCAGCGGCGGTGGATGCTACCACGGTCTTTTTTCAACTGGCAGCGTCATTTACAGCCATAACGATGGGTATTTGCGCGACTAGAACTCACGGGTATAGAAAATATCCAGAGAACTGGCCAGTCCGCTGGCCGCCTCAAGGTAGATGCGTTTGGTCAAAATATAGCGCAAGGCAACAGTATTGACCGGCTCGAACACCCCCACGCCGTAGCGCAGGCTCAGGCGATCGGTGAGTTTGCCACTCGCCACCAGGCTGGTGTTACTGCCGCTGCCTTCGCTGTCGAGTTGGAAATCACTGATGCCGAGTTTGCTGGCAACGTTGCTCGCCATCGGGGAGCCACCGGCCAGACCAAGGGCCAGAACTGCCTGGCCGACCAGATTGCTGTCGCCCTCCTCACCCAGCGGCCGGCCCAACAGCAAATAGGACAGCGCCTGACTCTGACTCATGGCCGGCTCAGAGAAAACCTCAGTCGTCGGCTGCTCGGCATGCCCGGACAAGCGGATACCGGCGGTAACGTCGTCCACTTCGCGTATGGCCTCAACATCAATGTACGGCTGGTCGATCGGCCCGGCAAACAGCACGCGCGCGCGGCGGATGGTCAGCTTCTGACCGAACTTGCTGAATTTACCGTCCTTGAGATCAAGCACGCCGCGCGTATCGAGGTCGTTGCCGATATGTACCTTGCCGGCAATGTTGGCCCGCAGCCCGAAGCCTTTGAAAGTGAGTTTGTCTTCGCCAACAACCACATCAATATCCATGGCGATGGCCACAGGCTGCTTGGCCTCTTCCTTGGCACCGACAATGCGCGCATCTTCGGATACCCGCACGGTTGACGGCGGAATTTCGCGAATCTCGATCTTGCCGCGCGGCACGGCCACGCGGCCTTTGATCGACATAGCTTCGTTGCCGACCACCAACGTCAGGTCCGGCTCAACTTCGATCTCGGCAAAGGGTTCTACTGCAATGGGCAGGCGCGTGCCTTGCAATTTGACTTGTCCGGCCAGCGGACCGCCCCAGGCCAAATTGCCATTAATCTTGCCGCTGCCGGTTTCGCCGCTGCGCCAGTCACCGCTGAGTGTCATGCTTTCGCCGTTGATCAGTGCCTGTAGCTGCAACGCTTCAATATTGGTCGGCAATTGCCCGCCGGCGATGTGGCCATCCTTAAGCTGTACCTGGCCGTTAACCAGTGGTTTGAGCAAGGTGCCGCTGATGCTGCCGCTGCCATTGAGCTGGCCCTGCAACTGGTCGACCATTGGCACAAAAGGCCGTGCGGCCGAGAGGTCAACGCCCGCGAGCCTGAACGTACCGGACAAAGGCCGACTGCCAGGCCTCGGATCAAATGCCGCCTGCACGTTGAGCTGGCCGATTTTAGGTCCTTGCAGGTCCAGTCTCGTACTGATTTGTTTTACACCAATATCAGTATCTAGGCGCAGGCGCTGGTAGTTGAAATCAACCCACTGCTGATTATCCCTGACCTTCCAGACGCCCTGCCCCGCATCAATGCTGATTTTGCCTTTCGGGCCACCGGCAGGCAGATCAAGGTTTATGTCCGCGCTGAGTTCGCCTTGCCACTCAAAGTCGTCAGGCAGCCAGGGCTTGAGGCTGTCCATCGGGAAGTTGCGCAGCTTGTAGCGCACCTGTGTATCGGGGATCAGCCGTTGCTTGTCCCCGCACAGGCTGGCTCCCTGCGATACCAGGCAATGCTCGCCCAGGGTGATCTTGCCATCGGCAAGGCGCTCTACGCTCGCCGGTGCGCGTAACTGCCAATCCTGCCCGCCCGCTTGAATACCCAGCTTGGCCAAGCGTCCGCGCCATGCTCCTTGGTTGAGCGTGCCATCCGCGGCAATCTGGGTATTGAGTTGCGGACCTTTGAGATCGATGGTCGCTTGCTGACGCTTGATATCGCCGTTGCCCGCGACCGCCAGATCACCGATGACGTTGCCACCGGTCATGATCTTGTTCAGCAAGAGATCAATTTTGGCCTGCTGATTAGCATCCAGTCGGGCATTTGCCTGCAAGCTTTGTACGCGATTGTCCTGAAAAGCCAGCGCCTTGCCGTCGAGCTTGAGTGTGCCTTGCGGCGCTTGGAGGGTGCCGGAAACAGCAACGTTGCCCTGAACCTGGCCCTGCAGGCCCGGCCACAGCTGACCAAGTTTGGGCAGATTCAAATTGAGCTGCCCGGCCAGCGTTTTGTTCAGGCTGCCGTTGCCTTTGATGCGGTTATCGCCCAGCCCCAACTCGATATCATTGACGCGCCACTGCTCGCCCTCGCCTTGGGCCTTGGCGCTGATGAGCGCAGGTTGCCCGCGTAATCGACCGGTTATCTTGATATCACTGTCCAGCTTGAGCTTGTCATTGATAAAGCTGCCGGTGGTACGCACGGGCCCGCCAAGTGAACCCGGCAGCTCGGCGACCCAAAACGCCGGATCAAACTGCTTCAGCTCAAGCTGAGCATCCCACGTCACACCGTTGGCAAAGCCGACTTTGACTCCGCCAGAGACACTGCCCTGACCTGCATCGACCTGCAACTGCGGCAGAAACACTTGCTGCAAGTCGCCACTGAATGGCGTGACCACCGTGAAAGCGCCTGCCGGACCATTGAGCGCCGCGTCGAGCGAGCCCAGATAATGCTCCTTGCTGTAGCTGACCTCAGCGGAGAGTTTGTTGAGCTTGACCGGTGGCTCATCGACCGCCGGATACAGCGAATGCCACGGGAAGTTGTCCCACTCGACCTTGCTGTCGGCGCTGAACTCATCGCTCCAGTCCAGATCCGCACTCAGTTGCAGATGCTGCTTTTTTTCATCTTCAAGGCGCAAGGTGCTGATCTGCGCACCACTGGCGTCTACCAACGCATTGAGCAACAGTGCCACTGGGCCTTCTTCACCCGGCAGCTGAGCATTACCGGTAATGGTGTAGCCCGACTTGAGGTCGCCTTTGGCGTCGAGCACTAACTGGTTAAGCGTCAGCGTGTTTGGCAGATCCGCAGTGGCTTTAAAGCCATCGGCCTTGATTTGTGCCTGCAGCGGCAAGTCTTCGGCCAATGCCTGTACCGCGCCGGTCAGTTGCGCATTGAGATAACCGCTGCTGGCGATGTCCAGGTTGAGGCTGTTAAGCAGTTCACCGCCAACCTTTATCTGCACAGCCCAAGGCTGTTTATCTGGCGCAGGCAAGGTTGCATCACCGCTGAGCGTTAACGGCCAATTGCCACTGGGTTGCAAATGGCCGGTGAGATTGAGGCTTAAATCTTCGCGCAGCACCTCCAGGCTATCAATCTGCAGCCCCTGATTGGCCCAGTGGGCATTGAGATTGAGGCTTTTCAGTTGCTGCGCGCCATTGAGCTCGAGCGCGCCGATGCGCACGTCTTCAACTTGCAGGTCTATCGGCAGTTGCACATCGGGCAAGCTGAACGGCTCGCTGCTGGTCTCGGTGGATGGCGGCAATTCCAGAACAATGTTGTCGACATGCAGTTGTTTGATGCACAGCGTCATCTTTAGCAAACAGCCGGGCGACCAGTTGAAGGCCGGGCGCGTTACCACCGCCTTGGTGGCATCCTGCTGCCAGACAATTTCATCTGCCTGCCACTGACCGCCCAGCCGACCGCTGTAGTTGCTGACAATCAGGCCGGGCACTTGCTGCAATATCCAACGGCTGCCCCCTTGAGTCCCCAACAGTCCAAGAACGGCCAGCGCAATGAGTAGGAGCAACACAACAATCACGCCCAGTGCCCAGCGTAATATCCGCTTCATAGTTCTGGCCCCATCGAGAAATGGAAGTGCACGCCAGAATCGTCATCGTTCAACGGGAAGGCCAAATCAAAGCGCAACGGCCCGACGGGCGAGACCCAGCGCAGGCCAAAACCAACGGAGCTTTTCAGGCTCGGCAGGTCGAGATTGTTAAACGCATTACCGGCGTCATAGAAGCCGGCAACACGCCATTTATCGGCGACGCTGTATTGGTATTCAGCGGTGCCGCTGACCATGTATTTGCCGCCAATCTTGTCGCCATCGGAGTTCTCTGGTGACAACGTCTGATAGTCGTAGCCCCTGACACTCTGGTCACCACCGGCAAAGAAACGCAGCGATGGCGGCACATTGCCGAAACCATTCGACTCGGTAGCGCCAGCCTGGAGGCGCCCCAGAAAACGGTGACGTTGAGCCAGTGTGTACAAGCCCTTGGCCAGGGCATTAACGTGCACCACATCCGAGTCGGACAGCAGTCCTTCCTTGGCAGCGGACAAATCCAACTGCAGACGATAACCCTGATTGGGGTCGATCTTGCTGTCGCTTTTCAGGTAAGCAAAGCTGATGCCGGGCATGAGCAGCGTGCTCAAGCCTTCATCATCACCCAGGCGATATTCTTCGTGCTGGTACTTGAGGGAAATCACCCGCTGCCAGCCACTGTCGAGTTGGCGGTGCCATTCCGGGCCCACCGTGAGCAGCTTACTGAGGGTGTCGGTATCGGCCAGTTCTTCGTACTGGTAACCACCGGCAAAGCGGAACTTGTCAGTCAGTGGCGGATCTAGTGGCACGTCATAGAACAGGCCGACGTTCTGACGCGGTGCCGACAATTCCATCTCGGTGCCATAGCTGTGGCCTTTGGAGTTAGCCCAATGCCGTGTCCAGTTGGCCTTGCCGCGTGGCCCGACGTCTGTTGAGAAGCCAAGACCAAACCCCACGCTGCGCGGTTTGCGCATATCCAGCCCGACATTGACCGGAATGGTCAGATCATTGGCTTGCGCGGGATTGGCATCAACCTGCACGTTTTCGAAGTAACCGCTGGAGCGCAATGCCTGATACAACTGGGCGATCTTGTCTGAGTCGTACTCAGAATCTGCCTCGAACGGGATCATCCGGCGCAGCAGTTCTTCATCGAGAATGGTTTCACCGCTGAAGGTCACTGCGCCCAACTGATAGCGCTCGCCACTGCTGTAAATCAGCCTGATATCAGCCGTGCCGGTTTCGGGGTTTATCTCAAGGGTTTGTTCGGTGAACTTGCCGGAGAAGAAACCGTAACGCGATGCCTGGTTCTCGATGTGTCGTTTAGCCGCCTCGTAGGTGCCGTGATTGAGCACGTCGCCGGTTTGCAGGCGCGCACTCTTTGGCGGGCGAAACGCTGTCATCGCGGCTGCCGGGCCTTCAACCCGCACCAGCACATTGCGCAAGTGCACCGGTTCACCGGGCTCAATATTGATGATCAGCTTGGCCGGTGTGTCGTCAGTGACCTCGGTGCTGATCGTGCTCTGGTAGTAGCCAAGGGCCTGCAGCGCTTTCTCGGCCTGACCGGAAGCAATGTGACTAAAGCGCAACAGGGCTTTTTCATCGCGCTCGCCAAGGTCGCCGACGTAGCCTTCCACGTTGGCTTTGAGCGCTTTGTTGGCCGGTTCTATCTTTACCACCAAGCGCTCTTCCGCCAGCAGAACCGAGCTGAAGAGCGCGAGCAAAAAGGAGGTTAAATACTTAAAAACCACTGTCATAGAGCGGATGCTAGCACGAGCCGGTAGACGTTCAGCATTGACAGTGGGTACAGCCGATGCATTTGGGTGAATGCAAATCCGTGCGTCAGGCAATAAACCTCAACTCCTTTGCAGACTCAGCGGGGTTTTCACAGCGCGATTCAAGCGCTGGCTTTGACACTGACCTGAGGATTGGGGTGAAAAAACACATGCTCGATAATCGGGCCTACCGCCACTTCACCGATTTCCTCGTAGCCTTTTCGCTTATAAAAACTCAGGTAATGCGGGTTGCCGGTATCGAGCACAATGCCTTTCGAGTGCGGATCTTCGGCGCACCAGTCATGCAACGCTTCGAGCAGTTGCTCACCCAGATGCTGGCCTTGAAACTCGGGGTGTATGCCGATTAAAGGCAGCACGTGGTAGTTGTCTGAGGGCAGGCAAGCCATGACGGCGTCGTGGTATTCAAGGTAACGCCGGGTGCAGCGAAAACCGGTGGTAAGCAGCATGCGCATACGCCAGGCCCAACTTTCTGTCAGGTCGAACCGACGTTGCGGCGGCGCGATCAGCACCATGCCAATGAGCCGATCCTCAATCAACAACCCGAGCGCTGGCAGCTCTTCATTAAAGTGCTGATGAATCAGCTCGCGAATGGTGGCGCGAACCCGCTGATCGAACCCGGGACGATCCGCCTCGAATATATGGGCGAATGTTGGATCATGCCGATAGGCTTGATACAACAAGGAGCGCGCTTCACGCGAGTAGCCGTGGTCTAGTAAACGAATTTCAGCAGGACTGTTCGGCATAATCGATGACCTTTAGTTATCTCATGGGTCGAAATTGCATGCGGGTCAATAAGGCGTCGGGCAGGCTTGCAGCTAATCGGTAACACCTGACCTCACACTAGCACCGCTGCAGAGCAATCGCTAGATTGCTGGCCGTGCGCCTGCCAGATCAGCTAGCATCTGCGCTTCATCTAGCCAAAAATCCAGGACAGCCTGTCATGAAGATTGTCTCCTTCAATATCAATGGCCTGCGCGCACGCCCTCATCAGCTGGCCGCATTGATCGAGAAACATCAGCCGGATGTTATCGGCCTGCAGGAAACCAAAGTAGCCGACGAACAATTTCCCGAAGCCGACATTCGCGCACTGGGTTATCACGTGCATTACCACGGCCAGAAAGGCCACTATGGCGTTGCCATGCTGTCGCGTCAGGAACCATTGGAAGTGCATAAAGGCTTCCCGGGCGATAGCGAAGAGTCGCAACGGCGCTTCATCTACGCCACCTTCGCCGATGCAAATGGCCAGCCAGTGACCGTTATGAACGGCTACTTCCCGCAAGGTGAAAGCCGCGACCATCCCACCAAGTTCCCGGCCAAGCAGCGCTTCTATGCGGACCTGCAACAGCTGTTGCTCGAGCGTTTTACCCCTGAGCAAGCGGTTGTCGTGATGGGTGATATCAATATCTCGCCAGAAGATCAGGATATCGGCATCGGCGAAGTCAATCGCAAGCGCTGGCTGAAAACCGGCAAGTGCAGCTTCCTGCCGGAAGAACGCGAGTGGCTCGCGACCCTGAAAGGCTGGGGCCTTGTCGACAGCTTCCGTCATTTGCACCCCGAAATTGATGATCGTTTCAGCTGGTTCGATTACCGCAGTCGCGGCTTTGAGGACGATCCCAAGCGCGGCCTGCGCATTGACGTAATCCTGGCCTCGCAAGCCCTGCAGTCACGCATCGCTGATGCGGGTATCGACTATGAACTGCGCGCACTGGAAAAACCCTCTGACCACGCGCCTATCTGGCTGAAACTGGACTAGGCCCACCGAACGGCCACAAGTCTTGCTACCCCGGGCTTATTGCTGAGGCTATATGCACACAGCGCTGAGCCCGGCGTGCACTGCGCCCGCTCGCGTGAACTGACGCACACGTTTTGCGTACACCCCAACCTTCCTACTGCTTGTCATATTGCAGTCATCTGATTGTCTTATCGTCGCGGCACCCAAACTGGTCTATTCAAGGTGTCTGCTGAATGTCTCGCTCCCTGTTCGATAGTGAACGCGAAGTCTGGAGTCGTACTACATCCCTGCTGGTATTGGGATTCATCTGTTATGCCCTGCCCTGGTCGGTATTCGCCGCCGATGCAAATAACCCGCAGTTGCGTATTCAGGGCTCCAACACAATCGGTGCTGCGCTCGGCCCTGCATTGGTTAAGGGCTTGCTTGCACAACAAGGCCTGAGCAATATCCGCAGCACGCCGGGTGTTATCGAAAACGAGCAACAAATCAGCGCCACCATGGCCAACGGCAAAACCGTGCACTTCGACCTGGCCGCGCATGGCTCCAGCACCGGCTTTGCAGCATTACTCGACGGCACAGCTGATCTTGCGGCAGCGTCACGGCCGATCAAGTCCAGTGAGGTCAGCGCACTGGCCAGTCGCGGCGATATGAAAAGTCCGGCTGCCGAGCAGATCATCGCCATCGATGGACTCGCGATTATCATCAATCCGCAAAACCCGATTTCCGCGCTGCGCACCGATCAACTGGCAGCAATCTACGCCGGGGAAATCCGCAACTGGGCCGATGTCGGCGGCAAGCCTGGCCCGATCAATCTGTATGCACGTGATGACAATTCTGGCACCTACGACACCTTCAAGGAATTGGTATTAGCCGCCAACGGTAAAAGCCTGAGTAGCGCTGCTAAGCGTTATGAAGACAGCAACAAGCTCTCGCAACTTGTCAGTGACGATCCTCAAGGCATCGGCTTCATTGGTTTGCCATACATCCTCAAGGCCAAGGCATTAGCTATCGCCGCCGGTGATTCGCAACCGATGCTGCCAAGCCGCACGCTGATTGCCACCGAAGACTATCCGTTGTCGCGCCGGCTGTTCATCTATGCGCCGCCCAACCTTGAAAACAGCTGGGCCAAACAACTGCTGGCGTTTGCGCACAGCGAAGAAGGCCAGCGCGTTGTGGCGCAAAACGGTTTCATCGCGCAGACCGTGCAAGCGGTCAAGGTGACGCCTAACCCGAATATGCCCGAATCGTATCAACAACTGGCCAAACAGGCGCAACGGTTATCGGTGAATTTTCGCTTCGAGCAAGGCAGCGCCACCCTCGACAACAAGGCTCAGCGCGATCTGCAACGGGTGCTCGACTACCTGCAAGCGCAGGACAAAATGAATCGCAAGGCGGTACTGGTTGGCTTTGGCGATCCCAAAGCGGACCCGGCCCGTGCCGATTTACTCTCCAAGCTGCGGGCAATGGCCGTTCGCAGGGAGTTGGCCAGAGGCAAGGTTTCATTCGCCGATATTCTTGGCATGGGTGAACAACTGCCCATCGCGGCCAATGATATGGATGAGGGCCGAATCAAGAATCGGCGGGTTGAGGTCTGGGTTTATAACTGAGTGAAATGCTCAGTGATGCGTTTGCGGATATTCACGACGGAGGATGAATAGCGTAACCTTAGCGATAGTGGCACATTGCCAATATGTAGCAAGGAACTCCGTTTTGAAACCTGCTGTCATCCAGATCGAAACCATCGAGCGTAATCGTCAAACGCTCTGGCGCGTGCGTCTGGGCCGTCGCGCCCTGACCTTTCATGAAGAACTGGCGGCGCGCACCTTTGCCAATCAATTGCATATGCGCCGTGTCTGGCTGCAACAACAAGCCGCGCTGAACCCTGAATCAGAATAGTCACTTTATAACGCACAAGGCCCGCATTTAGCGGGCCTTGTGCGTTATAAAGGCTGATTAGCGTGAAGCCTTCATCTGCTCGCGCGAGATGTACTTGCCAATCTCGAACTTGCCGATTGCCGCGCGGTGCACTTCATCCGGGCCATCGGCCAGGCGCAGTGTGCGCTGCATGGCGTACCAGTAAGCCAGCGGGAAGTCGTTGGAAACACCGCCGCCGCCATGCATCTGGATCGCGCGGTCGATGACCTTCAAGGCCACATTCGGCGCCACAACCTTGATCTGGGCGATTTCGCTGCGGGCTACCTTGTTGCCAACGGTGTCCATCATGTAGGCCGCGTTGAGCGTCAGCAAACGCGCCATATTGATTTCCATGCGCGAGTCGGCGATCAGGTCGACGTTACCGCCCAGGCGTGCCAGAGGTTTGCCGAATGCAGTGCGCTCGATGGAGCGTTCGCACATCAACTTAAGCGCGCGTTCTGCCATGCCGATAGAGCGCATGCAGTGGTGGATACGGCCTGGCCCCAAGCGGCCCTGAGCGATCTCGAAACCGCGCCCCTCACCCAGCAATACGTTCTCGTAAGGCACGCGAACATTTTCAAATACCATCTCGGCGTGGCCGTGCGGCGCATCGTCGTAACCGAATACCGGCAGCGGACGAATCACCTTGACCCCAGGCGTGTCCATCGGCACCAGAATCATCGAATGCTGTTGATGGCGCGGACCGTCAGGATTGGTCAGGCCCATGAACACGAGGATTTTGCAGCGCGGATCACAAGCGCCCGAAGTCCACCATTTGCGGCCATTGATCACCCACTCATCACCCTCGCGTACCGCCGTTGCCTGCATATTGGTGGCATCGGAAGACGCGACCTGCGGCTCGGTCATGGCGAAGGCCGAACGGATTTCGCCGCTCAGCAACGGCATCAGCCACTGCTGCTTTTGTTCTTCGTTGGCATAACGCACCAGCACTTCCATGTTGCCGGTATCCGGCGCGGCGCAGTTGAATGGCTCCGGGCCAATCAGCGAGCTGCCCATGATTTCAGCCAGCGGCGCGTACTCGGTATTGGTCAGGCCAGCACCCAGCTCAGACTCCGGCAGGAACAGGTTCCACAAACCCTCGGCTTTGGCCTTTTGCTTCAGCTCTTCCATGATGGCGGTTGGCTGCCAACGATCGCCCTCATTCACTTGCTGCTCGAACACGGCTTCAGCGGGATAAACGTGTGCTTCCATGAACGCCGTTACACGTTCACGTAATTCCTGAACCTTTGGGGAGTAGGCGAAATCCATAGAGACTACCTTCTGACGAGTGTGTGCGGTGTGCCGGAAACCACTGTGCTTCCGAGATTTGAAAATAATGCTAGATCAGCGAGCTAAATTTACCTAACCTATTTTCAACGTCTATGAACATTCATCACTGATATATGATTCACTGATTAAGGCACATCTCGGAGCTAGCGCTGAATGAACCTCAACAAGGTCGATCTCAATCTGTTTATCGTGTTTGATGCCATCTATACCGAGGCGAATCTGACCCGCGCCGGGCAGATCATCGGCATCACCCAGCCGGCTGTATCCAACGCCCTCGCCCGCTTGCGTGAAACCTTCAACGATCCGTTATTTGTCCGCACCGCGCAGGGCATGGTGCCTACGCCAATGGCCCAGAACATCATCGGCCCGGTGCGCAATGCCTTGCAGCAACTGCGCATCTCGGTGCAGGAAAGTCGCATTTTCAACCCGCTGCAAGCCAGCAAGACTTATCGCATCAGCATGACCGACCTCAGCGAGGCGGTGATTCTGCCGCCGTTGTTCCAGCGCCTGCGCCGCCTTGCGCCCAAGGTGAGTATCGAAAGCATGCTCTCGCGTCGCCGTGATACCACCAAGGAATTGGCCGCCGGCCGCCTCGACTTTGCCGTGGATGCGCCGCTGAACACCGATGCCCAAGTGCGTCACGTTAAACTGATGGAAGACCGCTACGTGTGTGCCGTTCGCCGTGGCCACCCGATGGAGAAGGACAAAATCAGCCTCGACGAATACCTGGCGCTGAGCCATATCCATATTTCCAGCCGCCGCAGCGGGCTCGGTTATATCGACCTGGCGTTGGGTAAAATGGGCATTCAACGGACGATTTCACTGCGCTCGCAGCATTACCTGATGGCCAGCACCGTGTTGCAGAACACCGACATGGCGATGACTGTGCCGGAGCGGTTTGCGCGCAATAACGACCTGCATTACATCGAACTTCCGGTCAAGGATGTTCCCAGCCTGGAAACCCATCTTTACTGGCACGAGAGCACCGATCAGGACCCCGCCAACCGCTGGATGCGCGAGCAATTGATCGAGATTTGCCAGAAGATCGACAAGCAGGAAAGAGTCGTCAAAGCCGAACTGCAAGCGCAGTAAGGCAGCTACTCATATGCCTATCGGCAAGGCCGTAAAACCCTGCCGATAGCTGTGTGAAATGTTCAGAGTTTGAGTTCTTCGACCATCACTTCGCGCATGCGAAACTTCTGGATCTTGCCGGTGACGGTCATTGGGAACTCGTCAACGAACCTGATATAGCGCGGCACTTTGTAGTGGGCAATATGGGCCTTGCAGAAAGCCCTGAGGGTTTCTTCGCAGCAGTCGCTGTCGACATGCAACTTGACCCACGCCGCCACTTCCTCGCCGTAGTTTGAATCCGGCACGCCAACAATCTGCACGTCCGCCACGGCCGCATGGGTGAACAGAAACTCTTCAATTTCTCGCGGATAGATGTTCTCGCCGCCACGAATAATCATGTCCTTGCTGCGCCCGACTATCTGCACATAACCACGCTCATCCATGCTGGCCAAGTCACCTGTGTGCATCCAGCGGCCGGCATCAATCGCCTCACTGGTTGCCTGCGGATTATTCCAGTAACCGAGCATCACGCTGTAGCCACGCGTGCACAATTCGCCGGTCACGCCGCGCGGCACAATGCGCCCATGCTCATCGATTATCTTGCTTTCGAGGTGAGGATGGGTGCGGCCAACGCGGGTCACGCGCATCTCAAGTTCATCATCCGCTGCCGTTTGCATAGACACCGGGCTGGTTTCGGTCATGCCGTAGGCAATCTGCACTTCGCTCATGTGCAATTGCTTGATCACCCGGCGCATAACCTCAATCGGGCATGTCGCCCCACCCATGATGCCCGTGCGTAAACTGCTCAGGTCATACTCGCCAAGACGCGGATGATCGAGTTCGGCGATGAACATGGTCGGCACCCCGTAGAGCGCCGTCGCACGTTCCTGCGCAACCGCTTTCAAACACGCTTCCGGATCAAAACCAGCAGCGGGGTAAATCATCGTCGCGCCGTGGGTGATACAGCCAAGATTACCCATCACCATGCCGAAGCAGTGATACAGCGGCACCGGGATCACCACCCGATCGTGCTCGGTGAGGCCCAGACTGCACGCAGCCAGATAACCGTTATTGAGAATATTGTAATGGCTCAGCGTCGCGCCTTTGGGCGCGCCAGTGGTGCCGGAGGTGTACTGGATATTGATCGGCTCATCGAACTGCAACAACGCCTGGCATTCTTGCAGTTGCGCTGGCGTCACCTGCTCGCTGAATTCAGCTAATTGGCGCCACGGTAAAAAACCTGCTGGCGGGTTTTGCGCAAGGCTGATTACACCGCGCAGTGCCGGCAGTTGTTCACTCTGCAACTCGCCAAATTTGGCACTGCTCAGTTCGGGCAGCAGTTGCTGCAGGATCGCGTGATAGTCACTGGTTTTGAACTGCTCGGCTGTTACCAACCAGCTGCAGCCGGATTGGCGCAGCGCAAATTCGAGTTCGCTGCCGCGATACGCCGGGTTGATATTGACCAGAATCGCGCCAATCTTCGCGGTGGCAAACTGGCAAATGGTCCACTGCGCACAGTTCGGCGCCCACACGCCAACCCGATCCCCGGTTTTAATACCAAGGCCCATCAGTGCCCGGGCGCAGTCTTCGACCTGCTGGTGCAACTGCGTCCAACTCAAACGTACATTCTGATGCAATACCACCAACGCATCGCGCTCAGTGAAGCGCGCAACCGTTTGATCGAACGCTTCGCCAATAGTCATCGCCAGTAGGGGTTTGTCTTGCGGGCCGCGGGTATAGCTCATGCCTTGCATACTTCACCTCTTGCTCAACCGACGTCCTGTCGGCTCAGCGCTGTTGTTGTTTTTGTCGTGGTGCTCATGCTGCTGGCCCGCTATAAACCGCGGGCAATTACCAGTCGCTGGACATCGCTGGTGCCTTCATAAATCTGGCAGACGCGTACATCGCGATAAATCCGTTCCAGCGGGAAGTCCTTGAGATAACCGTAACCTCCCAGCGTTTGCAGGGCTGCCGAACAGACCTTCTCGGCCATCTCGGAGGCAAACAACTTGGCCATCGAGGCCTCGGCAAGGCATGGCAAACCCGCCTCACGCAGGGTTGCTGCGTGCATAACCATTTGCCGGGCGACAGCAATCTGCGTGGCCATATCAGCAAGGCGAAATGCCACGGCCTGATGCTCGATAATCGGTTTGCCGAACGTCTCGCGCTCGTGGCTGTATTGGCGGGCAGCGTCGAAAGCGGCCCGCGCCATGCCGACGGCCTGCGAGGCGATGCCGATGCGTCCACCTTCAAGGTTACTCAACGCAATCTTGTAGCCTTCACCCTCCTCGCCCAGCCGAAAGCTGGCGGGAATACGCATATCATCGAACTGCAACTGGCAGGTATCAGACGCATGCTGGCCGAGCTTTTCCTCGACCCGGGCGACGCTGAAGCCTGGCGTATCGGTGGGCACGATAAACGCCGAGATGCCCTTTTTGCCCAACGCTGCATCTGTCACCGCAAACACGATTACGATTCCGGCATGCTGGCCCGAGGTAATGAACTGCTTGCTGCCATTGAGCACATAGTCATCGCCATCGCGCCTGGCCTTGGTGCGCAAGTCACTGGCATCAGAGCCCGCGTGCGGTTCAGTCAGGGCAAATGCACCGATCATTTTGCCCTCAACCAGAGGCCGCAAGAACTGCTGCTTCTGCGCCTCGCTGCCGTATTTGAGAATCGGCATGCAACCGACCGAGTTGTGTACGCTCATGATGGTCGAACAAGCGCCGTCGCCTGCGGCAATCTCTTCCAGCGCCATGGCGTAGGCAACATGGCCGGTCTCGGCGCCTCCCCATTGTTCTGGCACCAACATGCCGAGAAAACCCAACTCGGCCATCTCGCGTAATGCTTCTTTGGGAAAACGATGCTCGCGGTCCCATTCGGCAGCGAACGGTTTCAGGCGTTCTTCGGCGAATTGACGAGCAACGTCGCGGATTTGCAGTTCTTCTTCGGATGGAATCATCAGTATTCCCCTTAAAGCAGGCGTTCGATGGCAACTGCAGTGGCTTCACCGCCACCGATGCACAACGAAGCGACGCCGCGTTGCAGATCGTACTGCTGCAGCGCATTTAGCAGCGTCACCAGCACCCGCGCGCCCGATGCCCCGATCGGATGACCCAGCGCACAAGCGCCGCCGTGAACATTGACCACATCATGGCTAATGCCGAGGTCGCGCATGGCCGCCATCGGAACCACGGCAAAGGCTTCGTTGATTTCAAACAGATCAACCTGCGCCAAAGACCAGCCAGTGCGGGCCATCAGGTTTTTGATCGCGCCAACGGGCGCGGTGGCGAACAGGCTGGGCGCGTGCGCAAACGATGCGTGACCGACAATTTGCGCCAGCGGCGTGAGCCCGCGTTCTTCGGCCGTGGAGCGGCGCATCAGCATCAGCGCCGCTGCGCCATCGGAGATCGAACTGGCATTGGCGGCTGTTACGGTGCCGCCGCTGCGAAATGCCGGTTTCAGGGTCGGGATCTTGTCGATACGCGCCTTGGGCGGCTGTTCATCTTTGTCGATGGTTACGGTTTCGCGGCCTTGCGGCGCATCGAGTGCAACAATCTCGGCGTCGAACCGGCCTTCGCTCATGGCCTTCTGTGCGCGGGTCAGCGATGTGATGGCGAAGTTGTCCTGCTCTTCGCGGCTAAAGCCATAAGCCTCGGCGCAGTCTTCGGCGAAGGTGCCCATCAGCCGGCCCTTGTCATAAGCATCTTCAAGGCCATCGAGGAACATGTGATCAAGCACCTGGCCGTGGCCCATGCGATAACCGCCACGCGCCTTGCCGAGCAGATATGGCGCATTCGACATGCTCTCCATGCCGCCAGCAATCACTACATTAGCGCTGCCGGCAAGCAGGCCGTCGTGGCCGAGCATGACCGCTTTCATGCCTGAGCCGCACATTTTATTGATGGTCGAACATACGCTGCTTTGCGCTAAACCCGCACCGAGCGCCGCTTGTCGTGCTGGCGCTTGGCCTTGCCCGGCTTGCAGGACGCAGCCCATCAGCACCTCATCAATCGCATCGGCGGCGACGCCTGTACGCGCAAGGGTTGCCTTGATTGCAGCGGCGCCCAACTGGGCAGCAGACAACGACTTGAAGTCGCCCATAAAGCCGCCCATCGCAGTACGGGCAGCGCTGACAATTACAATTGGGTCGTTCATCATCAGTCTCCTTATTTAGCGGCCATGCGCAGCGCGCCATCGAGGCGAATCACTTCACCATTGAGCATGCTGTTTTCAATAATGTGCAGGGCCAGCGCGGCGTATTCATCGGGTTTGCCCAAGCGCGGCGGGAACGGCACATTGGCCGCCAGAGAATCGCGCACCACTTGCGGCATGCCGGCCATCATCGGCGTCTCGAAAATGCCGGGAGCAATGCACATCACGCGGATACCCGAGCGTGCCAGTTCGCGGGCCAAGGGCAAGGTCAGCCCAACCACCGCGCTCTTCGAGGCGGCATACGCAGCCTGGCCAATTTGCCCGTCGAAGGCTGCGACCGAGGCGGTATTGATAATCACGCCACGCTCACCGCCAGCGTCGGGCTCGCCATTGGCGATGGCTTCGGCAGCGAGGCGCAACATGTTGAACGTACCGTTGACGTTGATATCCATCACCCGCTTGAAGCTCTCAAGCGCATGCACGCCTTTGCGCCCCAGCAGTTTTTCGGCAGGGGCAACTCCAGCGCAGTTAATCAGCCCGTTCAACTGACCGAAGGCCTGCAGTGCTGCACTGATGGCATCCGCCGCCTGCGCCTCATCGGTAATATCCACCGCCACAAAGCGCACCGCATCGCCCAACTCTTGGGCCAACGCAGCACCCGCGTCGGCATTGATGTCGGCCATTAATACCTTCGCTCCACGCGCAACCAGGGCGCGACTGGTGGCCAGACCCAATCCTGAACATGCGCCGGTAACGACAAAAACCTGCTGGCTAATCTGCATAACCTACTTCCTGCTTTAACTGGGAAACGAGCGGCAATTGCCGCTCGTATTTGTTGCCTTATGCCGACAGCGCCGTCTGCGCTTTGGCGATTTCCTGATTGCGCAGTAAAAACCGTTGAATCTTGCCGCTGGGGGTTTTCGGCAATTCACTGACAAATTCAATTTCACGCGGATAAGCATGGGCAGACAGGCGCTTGCGCACGTATTGCTGCAGCTCTTCACTCAACGCTGCATCTGCACGGTATTGCGCATGCAGCACGACAAAGGCCTTAACCACTTCGGTGCGCTCAGGATCAGGCTTGCCGATTACGGCCGCTTCGATAACGGCCGGATGCTCGATCAGCGCGCTCTCGACATCAAACGGCCCCACGCGATAACCCGACGTGGTGATCACATCATCGGCGCGCCCCACAAAACTGATGCTGCCATCATCGTTGAGCTCAACCGTGTCGCCACTCAAGTAGTACTTGCCGGCAAATGCCTTGGTGTTCATGCCCTGATAACCCGGGAACCAGAACAGCGGCGACTGGCTCATGTCCACCGCCAGATTGCCGGGCTGACCAACCGGTAACTCGTTGCATGCCTCATCCACGACGACCACGCGATGGCCCGGCACCGCGTAACCGGCGGCGCCAATGCGCACCGGATGCTCATAACCGTGGTGATTGCACAGCACCATGCCCAGCTCGGTCTGCCCGTAGTGATCATGGATGGTGGTTTGCAAACCGTCGGCAAACCAGCGGATCACTTCCGGCGTCAGTGGTTCGCCCGCGCTGCTCACTGCACGCAAACGGCCTTTGAGCAGCGGCTCTACCTCGGCCTTGGCAGCCAGCAACAAGCGGTAGGCAGTTGGCGAGCCGGCCAGATTGGTAATGCGGTATTTGCGGATGACCCGACACGTGCTCTCGACGGTGAATGCGCCTTCGTAGAACAAGGTCGGATGGCCCATCGCCAACGGCCCGGTAACGGCGTAGTAAAGGCCATAAGCCCAACCCGGATCGGCGACGTTCCAGAATGCGTCTTCGGCGCGCAAACCCACGGCGTCGCGCATGTAATGTGTAAACGCCAGAATCGCTTTGAGTGGCACCGGCACGGGCTTGGCAAGGCCGGTGGTGCCCGAGGTGAACATCATCAGGAACGGGTCTTCAGCGGTGCGCATAACAGGCGCGAATGTATCGGGCTGGCGCTCAAGCACAGCCCAGAAACTGAAATCGCCCTGCGCAATGCCCACACCTTTGGGGCCGGACACCGTGATGCATTGCGCAGCCGACTCGACCTCATCGAGTTTGCTGCGATTGGCGGCATCAGTAATGATGAACTTGGAGCCGGCGGTATTAACCCGGTGCTCGATAGCCTTGGGCCCGAATGCAGTGAACAGGGGCTGATAAACCGCTCCCAAGCGCCAGGTGCCAAGAATGGTGATAAGCAACTCGACATTGCGCGGCAACATGCCCGATACGCAATCTCCGGCTGTCACGCCCTGGCTGTGCAGGAAATTGGCAAACCGGGCAGCCTGCTCCTGCAGGTAATCGAAGGTGTAGCTGGCACTGCTGCCATCGCGGCCT
>MDTG01242805.1_pt1 | contig 25029 bp, 22 predicted proteins | sample 811421 | NCBI WGS metagenome assembly MDTG01 (sample SAMN05326645, study PRJNA326480) | marine metagenome | isolation source: seawater | place: Pacific Ocean: South East | collected 2011 | reverse complement strand
TAAACCCGTGAAAAATAAAGACAGCTAATAATCCCTTCCTTTAAAACGCTCCGAAAGGGACTTTTGTTCCTATAAATATAAAGCAATACTTTTAAAACTAAAGGAATAGAAAAACTAAATTCGAGAGAATCAGAAAAAGAAACCAAATCACTTTACAGTAGATTTATAATAAAAAATAGCTTTATTGCAATAGGCTTAATTTATCTACACAATAGCACTAAAGTTTTCGAGATAGCAGCCAATCGACAACTATATCAGCCATTTCCGAAGTATGATTCGAAAACACATGGTCTGCTCCATCTATCACACGCAAATCAGCGTTGGAACCAGACATCTGTTTAATGTCTTCAGAGTCAGAAAGAGGAACAACATCATCTTCAGATCCATGCACTAACAGCCACGGAACTTTAATGTCCGACCCAGTATTTACGACAGTTTTTATATTAGACATATCGTCCATATAAATCTTAGAAAGAGGACAGTCTTCTTCTCCCCACATGTACCCTGCGTCAGGCTCTTCAGTTCCAAATTCACGTTCGGCAAAAGTCTCTGTATGAACCATACCTGCTAATGATATCAATTTACTTATGCGCAAATTTCGCGAGGCACACAACACTCCAACAGCCCCTCCCATACTATGACCTACGTAGGTAATCGTATATTCAGGAATTGCTTTTAACACAGATTCTAAATCTTCTATTTCTTTTGTGATCGTGGAATCTGAAAAATGGCCACCCGATTTTCCGTTACCTGTAAAGGAAAATCGAAGTACATGAATTCCAGTTTTGGCTATAGCAGTCGCTAATTCAACAAGAAACGGTCTGTCCTTATTTCCGGTCACTCCGTGACCTAAAACTACGATTTCTTTCACTTGGTCATCACCAAGATGAAGCGTGTAATCTATATCTTCACCATCTCTGTTAACAATTTTCCCTAACATTAAATTATTCCCTCACCAAATCCTGTAAAAAATTATAAGTTTGCCGAGCAACGACTAATTCTTCGTCCGTAGTGATAACATAAAGACGTGCCTTGCTACACGATGTGTGCAAAAAACCGGATCCTGACGTTATCTCATTCTTCTGCGAATCCATCTCGATACCCAAAAACTCCAACCCTCTCAATATCATTGAACGAACAACCGAAGATTTTTCTCCAATTCCACCTGTGAAACTTATAACGTCGATACCACCCATTTCGATAATATAAGCTCCTAAATAATCACGTGCTGTTGTTGCAAGCACATCTAAAGCTAGTTGACAACGCTTATCTCCACCCTCAGCACCTTTTTGAATATCCCGCAAATCATTATAGCCACAGATACCCAATAACCCTCCTTGAGACGCACATTTTTCAAGAGCATCTGAAAAGGAAATCCCTTGATTACGAATTACAATATCAAGTGCAAATGGATCGAGATCTCCGATTCTGTTATTCTGAGGCAATCCTCCCTGAGGACTCAAACCATGCGAGGCCCCCAAAGACACACCATTTTTTACACCACAAACGGAAGATGATCCTCCTAGGTGCATATTTACATGACGAAGATCATCACGCTTTTCTAATTCCGTTACTCTTTCAGCTGCAAAACAATGACTTGCACCATGAAACCCGTAACGCATAATGCCGTAATCTTCATACCATTGGTAAGGTACTGCATACATCTGTCGCCGAAGTGGGGCCTCACCATGAAATGCGGTTTCAAAGCAACCAATACGACGCGCAGTTGGTATAACATTTTCAAATTGACGTATGGCAGCAACATACGCAGGATTATGAGCAGGCGCTAGCGGAAAAAAGTCTTCCATCCTAGAAATCACATCATCATCCAGTTCTACAACTCCAGAAATATTTCGAGCATGCACGGCTTTAAAACCAACAGCCTTCAACTCATCAATCGATTCTAAGCTCTTTCCTAGACCCACCATTCTATTCAAAGCTTCTTCGATAGCGCTCTCATGATTTGGTAAATTACATTCTTGATTAACAATACTTTCGTCACCGATTGAGAAAGAATGAAGAGAATCTTCAGAGCTACCAATTCGATCCATCCCCCCCTGTGCTAATACTCGCGCAGATGGCATATCAAAAATCTTGTACTTAAACGAAGTGCTACCAAGGTTCGCCACTAAAATCTTCATAGATTGTCCTATGGACGCGCAGGACTGCCATCAGGAAGACGAGTCTGAGTCCATTCGATGACTTCATTGCTACATGGATATTTTTCAGCCAGCTTCTCATTGATATCAATCCCCAACCCATGCCCCTCGCTCGGATACATATATCCGTCGTGAACCTCGGGAAGACCAGGGAATAATTCATATACATGCTCCGGAAATGAACACCACTCCTGTATACCAAAGTTTGGCGCCCACAGATCCAAATGTAGATTCGCAGCATGGCCAACAGGTGAGGTATCGCCAGGTCCGTGCCACGCAGTACGTATCCCGTACATATTACCGAATGCCGCAACATTACGAGCAGGTGTTATACCCCCCATCTGTGAAACATGCATCCGTAAAAAATCTATTAAACGTTGATCTATCAGCGGAGTCCATTCACGAGGATGATTGAAAAGTTCACCCATTGCAATTGGCGTGGAGCATTGTTGTCGGATGTTTTTAAACCATTCGATATCCTCAGGGGCCAAGGCATCCTCGAGAAAAAACAGTTTGAATTGCTCCATGTCCTTTGCAAACCCTACTGCTTCTATAGGTTGCAGGCGCTCGTGAATATCATGCAATAATTCAGTTTCAAATCCAATTTCATTACGTACATGTTCAAACATATGAAGATGGTTCATCATATATTCTTTACGACTATAGTACGATCCCTCAGGTGCTCCTTTGGGTTTGACCATTTTTTCTGCTTTACCACCGTATCCACCCATTTGACACCGGATATAGCGAAAGCCCGAATCCTGAAATTTTCGAATACTTTCAACGACCTCCTCAGGACTGCCTCCTCCAGCGTGACCATAAACAGCAGCACCCTCTCGACATTTACCACCCAGAAGTTGGTAGAGCGGCATTCCTGCGCGTTTACCCTTGATATCCCAAAGTGCCTGATCAATACCAGAAATCGCATTGTTCAAAACTGGCCCATTCCTCCAATAACTATTCACCATGGACATCTGCCAAATCTCTTCAATCCTATCAACATCACGACCAATCAAAAATGGTTTAAGATGCTCCTCAATAGCGGTATAAACCGCCCGAAATCGCTGAGTAAACGTTGCGCATCCCAAACCATACAAACCGTCTTCAGATGTGATTATTTTTACAATTACCAGTTTTGAACCTGCAGGTTGCGTAAGGATTGTCTTGATATCTTTAATCGTTACAGTTTCTGACATGATTTTTTGCTCCTAATAAATTTCAATCTCCTGCTCAACACATCAACCTAAGCTTAACCCCAAACGCTTGTCAAGAATAGACACCCGTCTTAGGTTGGAGCTAAAACGTTACGGAATGATATGCAATGGCATGAAGCTCTAACTCTTGGAATCCTACAAGGATTAACTGAATTTCTCCCAATAAGTAGCACTGCTCATTTACGGATTGTACCTCACTATCTTGGATGGGATGATCCAGGAACTGCATTTTCGGCAGTAATTCAATTAGGCACTCTAATTTCAGTACTGTTTTACTTTTCGAACGATATAAAGCGCCTATTTATCGCGACGATGAATAGTTTTAAACATCGTAATATCCATCATTCAGAAGAAAGCCTCATGGCTTGGGCTATAGTCGCCGGGACAATCCCAATAGCCGTACTCGGACTTAGCTTCAGAGAATTTATAGAAACTGAGGCACGAACATTATCGACTATAGGAACTTCTTTGATAATTCTTGCGATAGGTCTTATTATAGCCGAACGCGTAGGACCTAAAAGTAAAAAAATGAAAGACCTTAGCTTTTGGGAAATTCAATGTGTCGGGCTCTGTCAGGCACTGGCCCTAATTCCCGGTTGCTCACGATCTGGCTCTACAATAATGGGCGGCCTCTTTGCAGGACTCGGAAGGAGCGAGGCTGCTCGATTTTCATTCCTTTTAGGGTTACCTGCTATTTCGGCAAGTGGCCTACTTGAATTCATCGGTTTATTTAAAGACGGACTAGGGCAGCAAGAAACAGCGAATATATTAGTAGGGATAACCGCTGCGGCGGTAAGTGGTTATTGTGCAATTGGATTTTTGTTGAGATTTCTTAGTCGATACGGAACAGATGTTTTCTCTATATATAGAATTTTGATTGGGATAGCCATAATTTACACCACTTGGTGAAAGACAAAATTGGGCTACCGTGTGCTTTTCCCAGATAAAACAAACCATATTGTCTGAAATATTATTTTAATATCTAACTTGAGGGACATATTTTCGATATAGTGCAAATCGTATTCTAATCGCTCGCGTGCAATACCAATGACATCTTCGGAATTCATATCAAATTCGTGTTTGGCTTGAGCCCAGCCAAGTAGACCAGGCTTCACATTGAACCTTCGCATATACAAGGGGATTTCGGAACGAAATTTCTCGACAAAAAATGGCCGTTCAGGTCGAGGTCCTACCAAGGACATATCTCCACGTAAAAAATTTATGCATTGGGGTATTTCATCAAGATGCAACATTCGAAGAATTCGTCCGATTAAAGTTACTCTCGGATCCTCACCTTTTACCCAAACTGGACCAGTTTCAGATTCGGCATCTACTCGCATTGAACGAAATTTATACATCATAAATGATTTTCCATTTATTCCAACACGCTCTTGACGAAACAAGATCGGTCCTGCAGAACTGACCTTAATTACAACTGCAATAACGAACCAAAGTGGCGAAAGAACACCAATAATTAATAAGGAAAAAACAATGTCAATTAATCGCTTAATCCAACCTTCCCAAACAGGAATTAGTTCAGGATTTAACTGCATTAGTGGAACGCCTGAAATATGCATAGTACGAGCATGTCCAGTTACTATATCGTATAAATCAGGCGTAATGCTAAAGGAAACAGTCTCTCCCCGTGCTGCAGATACGATATCGAGTATTTCTTCATGAGAATTTGATTGTAGAGCAATAAGAATCACATCAATAGAATTTGACCGAATAATGTCTGCAAGATGTGCTATTGATCCTAATACTGGGTATTCACCAATCGATTCTATCTCGCACTCGGGAGTATTAAAAGCAAAACCAACAACATCAAATTCCCTATCCCGCACCTGTTCGAGATCATTCAATAAACGCTCAGCACGTACATCCGTTCCAACAATCAGAGTTCGGCGCCTACCTATACCTCGTAACAATAAGGAACGTTCAAAATTCCTAATTAAAATTCGACCACAAGAAACGGAAAAAATTAGCATCAACCAATAAATAAAGATTAATAAACGAGTTAGCCGTAATTCACCCTGATCAAATGTTGCAACAAAGGCCAACATTACGCCAATAGATACAATTTTGAATACATCTATAAATTCATCAAAACGCGATGGAGGAGATGAGATGCGGAACAAGCCAAAGAAAAAAAACATGAGGAACCAAAAGACTGATATTAGCGGAAAAGTATCTGCATAAAACGATAAGGTAAACCAAAAATCTGGCACTTGATTTATTGGTTTTAAACGTTGCCAACTTTGAATCATGGTGGGAAGCCCACCCCCCGCAAATTTGACCCAAAGAAACATTATGTTCGTTAAGTTGATTGCGACAATATCTGCCAAAATCAGAAGGACTAAACGTTGGAATTTCGACATTAGTTACGACTCATGGGCTTCCAGACACTATAGCGTCGTCCGAAAAGAAAACTCAAAAAACCTAAAAGTGCTCCAGCATTCATAGCACAAAAGTGGGCTGGAATATAAAATAAAGCATGTTTACCAATCGTATTTGGCATAACACTCCCCAAAAAAGCAAAGCCATAAAATATAAATTGCAATATCCAGAGGTAATAGTAAAATAAAGCGCCAGTCATAAAACCATTAATTACAAAAACTAATAGCAACAATAGAGGAACGAGCCAACGCATCAATTTATGTGAAATCATTTGAAATGCGAATGCTCGATGTTCAAATAGATTTAAAACATTGCGTTGTGACCATAGCCCAAACAAAGATCGCGAAATTATACGCGTCCTACGATGAAATTCTTTTAAGAAAGTATCACCTGAAGATTCTTCAGCGATGGCACGAGGCTCATAAATCACGCGAAACCCTTGTCGCCATACTCGGATAGGCATCACGAAATCACTAATTATATCCGCGTCTAAATCTTCAAATAATTGACGGCGCATTGCGTAAATTGCTCCATTTGCACCGAGAGTGGAGGAAAGCAGGCTTTCACGGCCTTTAAGAAACTGTTCATACCTCCAATAAAGACCTTCTCCTTTTCCCACAGTATTGCCTGATGGATTTTCATAACGAAGTTCACCGCAAACACAACCAATAGTGTCGTCAGAAAAAGGCCTAATTAGCCTTTTCAATGCATGCTGATCATACATGCTGTTTGCATCTGAAAATACCACAAAATCATTTCGAACCTGCCGACAAGCTTCATTTTGTGCGACAGTCTTACCTCTCTGATTTTCCAGTGCATTTAACTTAACCCCGAAACCAGAATATTCCTCCACGATCTGATTAGTAAAATCTGTTGATCCGTCAGAAACTACAATAATTTCTAAGGCCTCACGAGGATAATCCAAAGCAAGAGTGTTTTCAATTTTCTGACTTATAACTGCCTGCTCATTGTGTGCGGCAATTATTATAGAGACTTTCGGCCATTCTTTTGGTGCAACATAAGAGGGCTTTTTACGTCCTCGAGTTAATAAAAGCAATACCAAAGGATATATCAGGTAGGTATAAATTATGAAAAAGATAGCAATCCAAAATAGAATGGCTAACATAAGCGTAGAAGTTGACCTAAAATTTTTTTCATTTAAAGTTTCTACTTATATTTTCGACATTTGAATAAGCAAATGCAAATATGATCTATATTTTCAATTTTAGCGAAGAAATGGATTCATCTCAAAGTGATTAAATCAATTAAGCCCACGGTAGTACACATCACTACAACACATGATCCTTTTGATAATCGCATTTTTTATCGAGAATGTATTTCATTAGCAAACGCCGGCTACAAAGTCGTACTGGTGTCACCAAATTCTCATAATCAATGCATCAATAACATAACAATTGCAAGCTTCCTATGCCCTAGCAACCGAATTGGACGGATGACTCTTGGTGTCTATAGAGCACTTCGCACCTCAATAAAACACGGGGACAAGATTTTCCATTTTCACGACCCCGAATTTATTACAGCTGGACTCATATTAAAAATTATGGGTAAGCGAGTCATCTATGATATACATGAAGACAATAGCTCTGCTCTACTTGAACGAGAGTATATCCCCAAAATATTTCGTAATCGAATTGCTAAATTACTTTCAAGATTAGAACAAATAGCCGTTTCTTCTTTTTGTCATGTGATTGCAGAGCGATATTATTCCGAACGTTTTCCCCGAAGCCATACATTACTAAATTATGCTCGAATCCCCAACTTAGACCGCAAAATCCTAAATAAACGTCCAGTAAAAGGATCTGCTAGATTATTGTATACTGGCAATGTTAAAATTTACCGGGGTGCAAAGGAACATATCCAGATATTGCACAAAATTCCCGAAGCCGAAATTTTCCTTGTTGGCAGATGCGACTTTACATTAGCTATGAATCTGGAAAAAGAAGCAGGAAAACATATAAACCGTCTACATTTAGACGGTATTAATCATTTCGTACCGCATGAGCATATTTTGGCTTATTACAAGCGGGAAAGATGGTTAGCTGGCTTAGCTATATTTCCACACTCAACTCATACAGTACGAAAAGAACTAACAAAAATTTTCGAATACATGATGTACGGCCTACCAATAATCTGTTCAAACGCAACAAACTTACGAGATATTGTAGAAAGACATGAATGCGGTCTTTGTGTTGATCCAAAAAATCCCGAGAAAATCGCTCAAGCTGTTCAATTTTTCATTGATTATCCAGACAAAAGGCAAAAAATGGCCGACAATGGTCTGATTGCAGCCCAAAATCATTATCATTGGGGTACTCAAGAAAAAAAACTACTCTCGCTTTACGAAAAATTAAACTAATTCCTGTGTAAAAGTTTAGTTTTGATAACTTTCTCATACATTGCAAGAATCTGATCTGCAACGGATCTATAGTCATACATGAGAGCACGGCTACGAATGATTTCTCTATCAAAAGCTCCATAGTTATCCATAACCTGACCGATAGCATTCGCCAGTGACTCAGGATTACCGATTTCCGCCATCCTTCCAACCGTAGCATCGATCAATTGCTCTGGCCCACCACATTTTGTTGCCACTACTGGAATCCCACAAGCCATTGATTCAATGAGAACGATACCAAAACTATCGTAATAGCTAGGAAGTACAAAAATATCGGCCGAACCCATCACGCTAGGCATTTCAGACCATGGACGTGCCCGTTCAAACTTTATCCATTCACCAACCTCGTTGTTATCAGCCCTTAAACGAAACTGTTCCTCTCCCCCACCCGATTGGCTGGCTCCAACCAATCTTAAAGTTACTTTGCGGTTTTGTAGTCTTAATATTTTTAAAGCATCAATGAGGTCTGATAAACCCTTTTTTTTATCAAATCTACCTGCATATAATAAACGCCACTCTTCTTTATTAAGTTGTTTGGAAACATCCAGATTAAAAAGAGAGCAGTCAACGCCTTGAGGAATATCATATAGTCGACGACAATCGACACCAAATTGCAACACACGTTCACGCGCATCCTGACTACTCACAATCACAGCGTCGGCACGACATAAAGCTTCGGAAACCAATAACCGCCAACGAGAGTTAGATTCTGGAATTTCTCTTATGTCGTGACCATGGACAGAAATAACTACGGGTTTGCAAATCTCTTTCCCTAAATGAACAGCGGCTAAACCATCTGGATATGCTAGATGAGCATGAATAAGATCTGGGCATACTTCCAAATTTTTTTTTAACGTCCAAAAATAATTACGCCATGCTTGGCTAAAGAATAGCCTTTTCGGAAACGAGACATATCTAGGAAAGCGTATCGTCAAACCATCTAACTTTTCTTCTTTTCCTACTCGAGAGAGTGCACTCCAACGACCCAATCCGGAAATATTTGGGAAAAAAGGAATCGGCGAAAAGATTTCTAAATCACATAATTTTGAAATAAATCGGGCCTGATTATGTACAAAAGATCCACGTTCGGGAAATGCCGAATTAGGGTAAAGACGCGACGTAATTAAGATTTGCATCAGACGATCTCCCGATTACCTTGACAATCAGACCTAAAATAAGCCCATGCAATACATACCGCCCAACAAAAATAGGAAATAGAGGTTGCAATTGCCGCACCTTGCAATCGAAATTTTGGGATAAGAACTATGTTTAGACTTACGTTTAAGACTAAAGCAATCGCTGGAGCCCATAGAGTCACAATGGGATAACCAAGACCAGCTAATTTTGTGTTTAAAACGGACCCCACTCCCAAAAAAACCAAACCTGGCAACATCCACATAAGTGGACTATACGCCTGTTCATAGTTAGGGAAAAAGAAAGAAATTAATTGATTTCCTGTTATTGCAAGAACAAATGCGCTCAGTATAGAAAACAACCCCATCCAACAAGTAACTCGCCAAGTTAGACCGTTTTGGTCTTCGTTACGAATAACCTTTGCAAGTAACACGGCACCAGCCAAATCTGGAACTCTTTGCATCATATCAGCAAAATTGACAGCTACACGATAAATCCCCACGGAATCTGTCCCTAAATAATAGTTTATCAAGAATAAATCACTCTTAAGTAACAGGAAGACGAGCAAAACAGAGACTGCAGCTCTTCGGCCAACAGAATATACAGCGGACATGAGTTTTCTGTTGCCACCCTGAAATGGCCCAGAAATATCTTGTTGGAAAGAAAAAGCGACAAGAGAAGCTATTACGGCAGCCCCAACAAAAACAGACAAACCGGAAAAAATATTTAGAGTATCATTCCACCATAAAAAAAAATTCATCATGCTGTATGAACCTATAAAAACCAGAGGTACTCCAGCATACATACGAAAGCGATCCAAGCCAAGTAAGATAGCTTGACCACAGCGTTGTAAAATCACTGCACCTACCATTAAGGCTATTAGATACCAGTATTCATAAGCAGGAGGACCCAGCCAAGAAACAAGCTTGAAACGAAATAGCCAAGATATCAGCATTACGGTAGGAACTAAAATCCCGACATAAATTAAAATGTTATCTCTGGAGCCCTCTGCATTCTTCTCTTTTCCTACAACGTACGTTGTCCCACGACGCAACCACTCACCGAAAATAAGAGCTGCCAAAATCGAAGTCTGCGTCCAAAGTGTAAAGGATCCATAATCTGATCTACTTAAATGGCTAGCCAAAAGACTTTGATTAAGCAAACCAAACGCAAATACCAAAGCAGAGCAGACAATATTGAAAGAAAAATTATGAAGAAAGGACATAGCCACAGTTGTCTGAGGGGAAAGTCATAATCAAAACACCACCCTAAGCAAGTCAAGTATGAGCGTTATGAACGTATAAATTGAAGTACTTCATCGCATTTTTCATGCATAGTATGCTCATCAAGAGCCTCTAAATTCAATCTCAACAGGGGTTCGGTGTTTGAAGCTCTCACGTTAAAGTGCCAGTCGTCATAGCTTATTGAAATACCATCGATGTATTCGATTTTACCGTCAACATAATGTTGAGCTAACTCTTTTATAACAGTATGGGGGCTATCTACCTCCGAGTTTATCTCTGACGATAGAAAATAACGATTTTCAAATGGCTGAATTAATTCTGAGAGTTTAAGATCGGTTTTTGATAGTAATTCAAGTAAAATTAATGCGGGCACAAGGCCCGAATCAGCCCCATAAAAATCTTTAAAATAATGATGTCCGCTCAGTTCTCCAGCGTAAATAGCACCCTCCTCATACATTCGAGGTTTGATAAAGGAATGTCCAACTCTCTCAATTAAAGCCGTACCTCCAGCCGCGTCCACAGAGTCTGGAATAGCCCAAGAACAACGGACATCGTATATAATTGTTCCTCCTGGGTAACGACCTAACATATAACAGCCAAGCAAAGCCGTAATAAAATCACCCGGAATAAATTTTCCACGATCATCGATAACAAAAAATCGATCACCGTCACCATCAAAAGCAAAACCGACCTCAGCCTTTTCTTCCCGCACTCTTTTTTGAAGTTCCTCACGGTTTTCCGGTTGCATAGGGTCTAAACCATGATTAGGAAGACTACCATCTGGATCCAAATAGAGGCCTGTCATTTGAATAGGAAGTCTATCAAAAACGCGTTGAAGAATTGGACCCACCATCCCGTTACCTGTATCGGCCACCACATGAAGTCGAGAAATAGAATTTACATCGATAAGACTTAATAATTTATCAAGAAATCCAGTACTTACATCTCTCTCAAAAGTCTGACCTACTCGCCTTGGCTCCGAAAAATCGTCGTTTTCAACAATACTTCTTAAATCGCCGATCCCTGAATCTCCGCTAAGCAGATACGGCATATCACGCACCATTTTAAACCCACTATATTCTGCCGGATTATGTGACGCAGTAACCATTAGGCCTGGTAAATTTAAGCTCGCACAACCGTAGTAATATTGATCTGTGCCTACCATTCCTATGTCGATCACATCAGCACCCTGATAAGTCAAACCGCGTACTAAGCTGTCCCTTATGGCAGGGCTCGACAAACGCATATCTCGGCCGACTAAAACTTTTTCTACTTCCAGCAATTCGACAAAAGCTCGACCGACAGAAAAAGCTACATCTTCGTCTAGAGACTGAGGATAAATCCCTCGAATATCGTATGCTTTAAAAATCGAACTATCGACGTTCACGTAATCATACGAATCTTCGTAGGGTTACATCTAAATAACGAACTCCATTTGATGCGGGATGATGTTGCACCAATATGGGACTTTGATATTTTCCAACGAGGATTCGCTCCCCTTCTATTTTCATACTATCTGAAACCAAAAAACTCACATGGCGCTTGAGTCGTAGCATGCGTTTAGCTGGACTCGATAATACAGATAATATCTTATCCACAAGGGATCGACCTCCAGGCAAATGTCTCATTAAATCATTATAAAGATGAATCAAATCGTAAGTCGCGTAACCTCTGGTCTTTCCAGCCATAGCCCCTGGGTCAAGAAGAAACTTCTTCCCATGAGACATCATATAGCGTAGTGGATCACGTAAAACTTGGGGGAGATCGTTACGCATTAGTAATGTTTCGTATTCGTTAACAGTCAGACCTACGTGTCGATCGTCCTTACACAAGCGGATATCTACTATTCCTTTGTCCACTCCGAAACGTTGGATCCAGAGTTGCAGTTCGGCAAATAAACCATAACTCGGATCTTTTAAATTAAAAGAATCGATAGCGTGGTTAGAAGTTATGGGGATTTTGATCTGATCACGATGTACAACCTCGGTTCGATCATAGGCAATTACGGTAGTTTGGCGCTCGCGAACGCAATCCTTAAAGATACCATCCAATTCAATGAAATAAACCGATTCATCGGAGCGGTTGGTATAGGTGACACAGTTGTTCAATCCGGCACTCATAAATGTCAAATGAGAATCAGCATTTATCGGTTCGTATTTTTTTTGCATCGGACTTAATTCGTCTCGCAACTGCATACGATCGTGATAATAACCAGCATTTGGTGGAAATATTTTTTGAATAGTACGAATAAAAGGATCTAATTGTCTTGGTCCTTCACCTAAACTTCGGCAAGTGCCTTGCTCTAAATATCCTGCCGTAGTATGTAGAGAACAATAAACCGCCTTCTTCCTACGTAGCCAAGAACTCCCAAATTGATCATGAAGTTTTTTAGACACATCAATAATTTCAAATCTTTTTTTGGGGCGTATTGCTAAATTAAATTCAACCGAAGTTGAAGACATAACAACTTCTTCTCCACGTAACATTTATGTTTGCAACATTGCAAAAAATCTCAAGAATAGATCAAACTTTCGAGAAAATAGTCTGGATACCTACTACACGCAATAGCACACCAAAGAAAGACAAGATAGTTTTAAAAAAATTCGATAGTTAGTAATTACCAGACAAATAGGCCAAAACGAAAACCACAAAAATAATCTATGAGGAAAATCTAAACTACTAAAACATAAAAACTAATCATACGACTTTCTTATCCAAAAAAATCTTTAACGATCTATGATAATCACCGTGCGTAGTATTTTATTATTTTCTGGAGAGCTTCGTCCAAGGTAACACCCGGATCGTAACCAATACAGTTCCGTATCTTACTCAAATCGGGAGCACGATACATTAGATCTTCATAAGTACCCTTTGGCCAAGCCTGATCATATGGGACAAATTGGATCTCTGAATTGCTTGAAGTTAATTCTTTCACTTTCAAAGCCAAGTCTTTGATACTAGTTTCAAAATGAGAACCTAAATTGTAAATTTCTCCAACTGCAGAGTCTTCGGTAGCAAGTCCAACAAGTCCCCCTAACGCATCATCAATATAAGTCCAACAACGACGTTGTTCGCCATCTCCGTATACCGTAATCGGATGCCCTAACAACGCCTGCTTGACAAATCTCGGGACGACCATTCCATAATGCCCAGATTGCCGAGGACCGATGACATTAAATGGCCTCACAATCACACATGGCAATCGTTTCTCCCGCCAATAAGCTAAAGCAAAAAGTTCGTCTACGGCCTTAGAAGTGGAGTAATTCCATCTGATTACGGTAGTTGGCCCTAAAAGGCGATCACTGTCTTCAGAAAACGGTACCTGTCCATTCTTCTTACCATATATTTCTGAAGTTGATGCAATAATAACCTTCTTTTTCTTTTCATTGGCTAATTCAAGAATGATTTCAGTACCACGAATATTCGATATCAAAGAAGATAGGGGATTTTCAATAATAAAATTCACGCCTACAGCTGCAGCCAAATGATAAATTATGTCACACTCATCGACTAATGGGCGAATTTCATTTTCGTTTAAAACATCACCGATAATCATCTGAAACTTATCGTGACCTTCTATGTTTCGCAGGTTGTCGATACTCCCAGTTGACAGATTATCTATGATGGCCACATTATCCCCAAGTGACAAATGTCGCTCCGAAAGATGCGATCCTATAAACCCAGCCCCACCAGTAATCAATACTTTCATTTATGCACTTTCTGTCTACCTAAGTCGGTCTATCGACGGATATGAACCAAATAATCACGACTAAATGAAATTAATTTAAAATCTGTCCAACCCGCATCTGACAATAATTTACCAATTTGGTTCGCATTATAAAAATAAACCGGACATCCGTTTGCATTCAGTCTTACCCATCGAGGGAAAGTACGAAACGTCCAACGCTTTGGAAAACTAAAAACGTATTGATCGGCACTCAATTTGTTCATGCGGTTTAAAAAAACTTGCGGTTTGTGAATATAATCAAAAAATCCGATTGCCAAACAGATATCAAAAGAAGTCTCACTATCCCAAGATAAGAAATCACACTGAGCAAATTTACATTTTTCTACCACACCAGCTCTTTCAGCTGCTTTTTTAGCCATCTCTACCATGCCCATAGCGAAATCAAGACCGACAATATCAGCACCTTGGCGCGCAAGTTCGATACCATAACGAGCTGACCCACAACCGATGTCTAATACTTTTTTCTTATGAACTGACCCAAGTAAAGACATTGTATAATCAAAACGTCGACGAACAACACTCCGAAATAGTCCATCTACCAATTTTGCCCCAAAGCTTTTATCACTGCTATAAATAGCGTCAAAGCGGCCAGCTACTTTATCAAAATAAGTACTCACACGATTATCATTAAAGCTTTTATCGCTCACAGAAGTCCTTCCGCATTGAGAACATCAATCATGGGAGCAAAACTGAAATCTTGTAAAAGATCTCTAAGACGATTTTCTGTTTTGTCCAGGTTGTGATAGTGCGTCAAACGAACTCTACGAGGTAGATCCAAGACGGGATGACTCGGATCGAGTTCCCAGGGATGAATGTAAAATACAAATGGTCTCCCAGATGCATTGATTTTCCGTAGAGTATACCTCATGAAATTATAAGGAAATATTCGAAAATAAGCACCCCCTGACACTGGTATATTAGTACCTCCAAAACGCCATGTTGAAAGTGGAAATTCAATTAATTCGGATCTAATGGCATATGGATAACGGGCCGAATTTGCTATCCCATATCTATGGTTATGTATAGGGAAAATGCTTGAATCGTATAAAAACCTCTCCTCTTTTAACACATCTAATGCCCACAAGGAGTTTCTGTTTATACTAAAGAATGGTGCCCTGTGACCAACACAACAAGATTCGCCCAGAATATTTTCAATAATACTTGTAGACCTCCGAAGATCTAATTGGAATTCCTCTTTGCTTAAATTATAAACGAAACGATGTGAATAGCCATGAGTCCCGACTTCATGTCCTGCCGCACGGATTTCACGAAGGAGATGGGGAGCACGTTCAGCAGCGAACCCAAGGACAAAAAATGTCGCACGATAACCACTCTCATCCAATAATGAGAGTATACGTCGAGTTCCGACTTCTAGACGCTCTTCACAATTTCTCCAATGATCTAAATGTAATTCTACCCCATGGAACCAATCCTCCCAATCTACCGTAAAAGCATTAACCATTTTTTCTGTGGACATTATTAATTAACAGCAGTCTGAATTATCAATTCTTCAAGATAGGACTGTGACCTTTGAAGAGAATATTTGTCCTCTATTTTTTTTCTTCCTCGCTCACCCATACACTCGCGTAACATACGATCCTCTATAAGAATTCTTAAAAAATCTTCCCATTCTTTTCTGTCACTTGCTAAAAAGCCATCTTGACCATGACTTACAATGTCTCTATTTATTCCAACTGGACTCGCAATCACCGGTAGCCCCATACTCATATATTGCAATAGTTTGTAACCACCCTTACCCTTAGTCCACGCATTATCAGGAACTGGCATAAGTCCAATGTCAAATTTCATTAATTTATCAACTTCTGTTTCTATGGACCAACTATGGGAAATAACCTCCATTTCGCGAAGGTGAATTTTTGTTGCGCCAATAACATTCAAACACACATTGGAATACTCTCGACCAATTTTTTCAAGGATCTCACATATTTCAAGCAAATATGGCAGAGTAGTAGCACTCCCTATCCATCCCAACACGACTCGGGAATCGTCCCTTGTTGGCATCTTTTCTTGTCCCCGATTATAATTCAGGGTATCAATAGGTCCAGTTATAATTCCTATATTTGAGACATAATCTTTTGCGAAGGAAGCATTGTATTCATTTTCTACTATAGCCAACTTCGAAATTTTCAACATTGCTGGAACACCAATCTCGTTTCGATGAAGTTTATAACGAGCAAGCCAATTGCGTTCTTGAACCTCAGTAGTAAAAATGGCATCATCAAAGTCAAAAATAACTACAGCACGCAAACGTTTTATAGCCCATCGCAACAACGCTGGAAAAACAACCTTTTGGATAAAAATTACATCGCTATTCCGGCCGTGCGAAACTACTTGCACACCGGAAAATAATGTCCGCCAAGCAACAAAAATGTAATAAAACATCTTTCGGAAAGGATTGGTTTCGACTGATAATTGCGAACCTAAAATATTTTGATCTTTTACCACGCTGAGAATGCGACAATGGTGTCCATGCTCTTTTAAATATGGAATATATTGAAATACTCGCGTCCGACTACTTGCAGCAGATTCTCCATATTGAGTTACAAATAATAATCGCAAAAGAAGATTTTAAATCGTAAAGAATAAGAAGTTAATTCTCAAGAATCGTTTGAGTCTTTTAGGCAAAAAAGTCATGAATTCCATTAATTACCCTATCAAATTGATCTGGCCGCAAATGAGGTGCTAAAGGTAAAGTGAGTATCCTTTTCCATTCGTGCTCTACCACTGGAAGAGTATGTGACCTGTAGGGCTTATACAGGGGGAGCAAGTGATTGGGGAAATAATGTACTGCTGATTCAATACCTTTATCCGACAAGAAATCACAAAGCGATTCTCGCTCGTCTAAGCGAACCACCATGCTATAACATGCACTTTCGGTGTAATCTCGCTGGGCTAAAGGTTCAATCCCATCAATACCCGATAATGCCTCGTGATAGCGCTTCACAATATTACGACGTTGATTGTTGGCACTTTCAAGTTTATCCAGTTGTACTAGTCCGAGTGAAGACGCGATGTCGTTCATCGAATATTTAAATCCTACTTCGTCAACATCGTATTCCCATGCACGATTTGGCCTATCATTGTTAAATCTTGTCCAAGTGTCTCGAGTTATTCCCAACCAACGGAGTTTACGAACTCTTTCTGCCAAGGCATCATTGTTAGTTACAAGCATACCACCATCGCCTGTCGAAAGATTCTTCTTTGATTCGAAACTGAAACATCCAATATCACCAAATGTCCCGAGCTTTTGGCCTCGAAATGTTCCACCACAAGCCTGGGCCACATCTTCAATAAGCAACAATCCGTGCAGATCCGACAAATATCTCAGACGCTCCATTTCGCATGAATGACCACCGTAATGAACCGCGAGTATAGCCTTCGTTTCTGAGGTGATTCTACTTTCAATATCGTCAACGTCAATATTCAAAGTATCAGCTTCAATGTCACAGAAAACGGGTCGAGCACCAGCCAATAAAATTGCGTGATTTGATGCCACAAATGTCATTGGTGTTGAAATTACTTCTCCACCTGCAATTTCGGTTGCTAAAAAAGCCAAGTGTAAGGCCGCAGTACATGAATTTAGAGCTATTGCATGATCAGCTCCTATATATTCCGCAAATTTTTCTTCGAACTTTCGTGACAAAGGACCGTAACCTAACCACCCAGTCTCAAGTGGGCTACGTAGGGCCTCATACTCAGCAGCGCCATACCACGGTTTGAATAATTGAACTTTCTCTGTCAAATTTCCTCCGGATAAAGTATCCATAAAAAAGATTTCCAATCAAAGGGCTACTACAGATTTCAACCTCCCCTAATAATACACCAATAAGCTCGCAATCGCTGTCCCGCTTCAAGTCTTTGAGACGGCTGAAGGCAATATTTAAAAGACCACAACGCGAATCTTATTATCATTTCTACTGGAACTAAAAGAAACAACAAAGTAAATTCAAAACGGTTGAAATATTTTTTGTATAAATAAATCAGACTTGCATGGCTTAAAACCAACATTTCAGTATAATTTTTTCTCGTACTCTGACCACCGACGTGAGTTACCAGACTGTCTGGACAATAAAATATCTTGCCACCACTTTTTCTGATCCTAAGACACCACTCCACGTCCTCATAGAACATAAATAAGGCCGAATCTAATAAACCAACCTTTCGGCCGATACTCTTCCGGACCATCAAACAAGCACCTGTAACCCATCCGACCTCACAAACTACATCAACATCCCTGCTTCCCAATTTAATTGCAGGAAATACCTTGTGCAATAATAGCTTGTTAGCCGATTCGCGAAAAAAGGACGGTGCAACCCCACATGAGGGCTGAATAGAGCCATCATTTCTTACTAACTTTGGACCTACCACAGCTGCCTCTGGGTTTTGATCCATAAAATGAACCAGCTCAGATATAGATCCAATTTCTACTCGTGTATCAGAATTCAATAGAAGCCAGTAATCAGCAAGAGCTTCTTTCATTGCCCAGTTGTTCGCGCCCACAAAGCCAAGGTTTGAGGAACTTACCAATAAGCGCACGTTAGAAAAATATCTTCGTATCATTTTGACACTATCATCAGATGAAGCATTGTCAACTATTATAATTTCCCAATTATCCGCAGCTGGATCAGCAAAAATAGAAGACAGACAATCATGCAAAAGACTGCAAGTATTCCAATTCACGATACAAATAGATAATTGAGGTCGGCTCATTTTAATCCCCATTTATCCAAAAAAGAAAGCACAATCATTCGCAAGTCCTCTTGAGCAAACCAGATCAAGATATGAAGTAAAATGTATATAAGAGTAAACAGGCGTAACTTCAACCATCGTATACAATTTTCTACAATGTACGTCGCTCCAAATCCAATAAACAAAGGCTCGATTGGAAGCCGAAAACGTGTTGAACCGTATAGGAGCATGCAAAAAACTAATACTGAGATAGCTATAAAAGTAGTGTGCATTTTGAAATCAGCATGCCCACCATAGTTTAAAATACCTAGGATAAAAAAAGGAAATATGAAAGCAAAAAAAACGTTATAAGAAGGTCGAAAAAAATAGAAAAAACGGAGCATACGTTCCAAATTTAATTGCATATATGCGAAAGGATTTTCTCGGATAAAACTCAGACCCATAGCCCACCAGTGACGATCACGTTCAATTTCCGTGGGCATATTCTCAAAAATTTCTTTTTCAATACCCCAACCATTTTTCTTCCGCCATGCAGGATCGGAGTTATTACTTTGTGCGACAATGAAACCCCCGTGTGTGCTTATCGGCACAAATGCTTCGTGTACTTGATAGTTCCTGAGAGTCCAAGGGCAAATGACTAATAAAACCACAAGTGTAACCCAAGCAACAATGGACCACCCTGAACGACCATGTTGCCAAAAAATTGTTATAGCAAAAGAGGGTAACAAGAGTAAACCGACTGGCCTCGTTAAAGCACATAAACCAACTGCAATACCACCAAGTGTAAGGAACTGAGATCTCTTAGTTTTTACACCGAAAGCCCAAAGTGCCAATAAAATCAGAAATGTAAATAAAGTTTCACTCATTACTTCGCTACAAGCTGAAACTAAAGGTTCATAGATGGCCATAAAAATAGCTGCCAACCAAGCTGCTCTCGCATTTATACGAAATATTATACTCCAAAGAAGAATAACTGAGAAAGCACCAATTAGACACTGCACTATAATTACTGCCGTATTATCAAATCCGAACATCAAATACACTGATGCCAAGAAAAATGGATATACGGGTGGACGCCAAGAATACATCGGAAAACCGAACCAATTTTCCCGTGAAACAAAACCCTGTCCATTCAATAAATTTTTTGCGAGTTCCTGATAATCCAAGGTATCTTGTTCTGGAACAGGGATATCCAACCAAAAATAACCAATACGCAAGAAAAAAGAGACGATAAATAGACCTAATAAACGCAGTTGAACTACTGATAAAATCAACTTAAAATAGCCTTATCAAAACATTTTATAAGTTGCTGAGTTTCTTTTCGACGATGAAAACGTGCTATCTCCTTAGGATCTGTCTCACAAGTCAATGTTCCAGATTTTCCAGAAAAATAAAGTTCTTTTATGGCATCCCGAATGGCCTCTGGATTTTTACCGTCAACGTGCCGTCCCGCATTTAATTGATGCATTAAATTTTGAACCGCGCCATTCCCTCCAATAGAGAGTATCGGCTTACGCATAGCTAAATACTCAAAAAATTTTCCTGGAATATTTGTGGATAACCAAGATCTGACATGGTCAACCACTAATAATACATTCGCTTTTTCCTGTAAGTTATGAACCTCGTCAATACTGAGATCCCCCCCTAAGCGCACTATCCCACTTTTCATCAAAATGGCCGCTGCGGATTTCTCTTCTGGGCTTAACAACCCTGCTAGTACTACGCGAATCCGCGTGGACCAATTAATGTCCTCTTCAAGAAGTAAAGCTAATGCTGTAAACAATTGCGCCGGCGTTCGATCTGAATGACTATAACTAAACGAACCTGTATGTAGTAGAAAAAATTCATCTCTTTCAAATTTCACTTCACAAGAAGAAGCAATCTGGCCATCAAATCCGTTATAAATCACTTCAATCTTTGAACAATGTGCGGGGTACTTCGTACGAAGAACTTGAGCAGCTTCTTCGGTGGCTGTAATGATAACCGTCGCATTAGAAATCACTTTAAATTCTAAATATTGCTCAACGGAAAGTCGCCAAACAGACTTCTGCAAATCAGAATCCAACGAATCAAATATCCAACTGTCTCGAAAATCAGCAGTCCAAGGCAATCCAGTAACATAGTGAAGAAAGAGTGCTACAAGATGCGCACTAGCGGGAGGGAAAGAGCTATAGACTATGTCGCACTGCTTTTTCTTGATGTAATACCAACCTCGGATAAAAGCTATTGGAATCCAAAATATTTGTGCATCGGGTATTAGCACCTTCCGAAGAATACGGCTAAAGATTCCGCGAGTTGTACGAATTTTAGAATCGAAAATTCCGTCACGTACTTTTCGATTAAACAACCATCTATAAATTGAAATCGGCTCCCATGCACGTAACACATCATCCTCTCCACCATAGGCAGAGGTCGTAAGAACCTGACAAGAATAACCTAATTCTCGAAGATAACGAACAAATGATACACTACGAACTACTCCTATAGAACGTATAGGAGGATAATGGTATGCAATAATTAAAGCAGAACGCGACGTAGTAAATACTCCCATTCATAGTTAAAAAAAAGAAATAAACTATTCTTGCTTAAACAAAATGACAATCACTGCTTCAATATTAGCTAATCAGGAGAATATTTAAAATATCGAAAATGCTACGCAGTGCCGTCAACTAAAAATCACAACTATTTTAAACAAAAAAATTCGATCTCAGTTGACTTCTTTGTAAGAATCACCGTCTTTAAAGGCAAAAAAACTATTGGAGATCTAAAAATGACACTTCTAGAAATTCTTTCACCAACGTCCATTAAAGTTGACCTTCAAGGCGAAACAAAAGAAGAAATCATTGCGGAATTATCTAACCTGCTGTCGAAAGACCATGCAGTTTCGGATCCTAATAGTATTTTTCAAGCTATAATAGAACGCGAAAAAATAATGAGTACGGGGATCGGAGATGGAATTGCAATCCCGCACGGTAAATCTGATTCTGTAAACCAGCTCGTAGCAGCATTAGGGACGCAACGTCGTGGTGTAGATTTTGAGGCGCTTGATGGAGAGCCTGCATATGTCTTTTTTCTTTTAGTTTCTCCAACGAACGTGTCGGGTCCTCATATCAAAGCCTTAGCCAGAATTTCTCGCTACCTAAAGGATGAAGAATTTAAAAAACGGCTAATTTCCGCTCCTTCTGCCGAAGATATTATTTCCATAATAAAAAGAGAAGAGGAAGATAAAGCTTCAAACGCTTGATTTAGAAATACTCAAGTGCAATTTTTAAATCCTGTATTTCTTCTTGGTTTAATAACCGCTCTCTTACCGATAGCTCTTCATTTATTCAGACTTGAACGTAGAAAGTCAATTTCATTTAGTGATCTACGTTTTCTTCGTAAAGTTGAACTTAAGACTCTTCGTAGTATCCTTTTTCGACAGTGGTTAATCTTAGTACTTCGAGTGCTTACTTTAAGCTTCATCATAATAGCTTTTGCTAGGCCAACTTATCAATCAAATCAAAATTGGGGCGGACGACCTCTCCCTGCGGCAGTTGCAATTCTACTTGACGCATCATTCTATACAGGATATATAGATTCAAAAAATTCACTTTTTAACCAACAATTGGAAAACTTGAAAATGATACTATCTGTCATGGACGAGCGTGATAAAATTGCAATTATTCCAATTGTTACCCATCCTAATAAAATCATTGTGGGGGACTCTAATTTCATAGTTCGACAATGTAGCCTGTTAAAATTCTCTGAAGACCGAGCAAACATTAATGCCGCTTTGATGAAAGCGGCTTTACATTTGGAGACATATCCGCAACTTCAACATGAGATATTCTTGCTAACCTCTGAAGCCGGTTTTAATTGGCCCGTAATCGATTTAACTCACGACACTATAAAAAAATCCAAATTTTTTGTAAGCAAGGTTTTTCCCACAGCTTTGACGAATACTACAATCTCGAAATTATCCTTCTCGCCTTGGACATTATCTGCATCAACTCCAGTAGATCTTACCGTTAAAGTTAATTATCTTGGCGATTATCCAAGAAAAAATCATCTCATTCGTTTGTTCATAGAAGATAAGCTCGTAAACCGAAGAATCATTGACCTAAAGCCTACAATTGAATCTGCAGTTACTATACCTTTCTTTCCAAAAAAAACTGGATGGATTAATGGTTATATCGAATCAGAGCCTGACAATCTATCTATAGACAACAAGCGCTATTTCACTCTAAAAATACCAGAAAATATATCTGTTACTTTGATTGAATCCACCCCAAGCAAATCCTATTATCTAAAAGAAGCTCTTCTAGCCATATCAAATTTCGACCAAACGCTCTCAATACAGATAGCTAACCAACAAAAACTTGAATCTAATCTTCTTGATTCAACAGATGTTTTGATACTTTCTGGAATTCAAGACATCAATACCAAAAAGTACACTTCCGTCCTCTACGAGTTCGTGGAAAATGGTGGAGGACTTTTACTATTTCCAGATGGGCCCATTAAACAAAAAAACGAGTTAGAAAATTTTCTTCGAGGATTAATCCCGTTAAACTTAGGAAAGATGAGAAAAATACCTCCGACTAACTCACCCCCTCCTTTCTATATAGATCCGAATGTTTCAATCCATCCGCTTTTTACTAACCTTTGGCCAACATTTCCTAACGAAAAAATATTTTTTTACGGTTACATGAAAGTAATCAAACAATTCGGAATGCAGAGCCTACTATATTTTAACAATGGAGACGTCGCGATGGCTTCGGGAAAACGAGGCAAGGGACATACTGTTTTCTCTACATTTCCTATAGATTTGGATTGGACCAATTTTCCATTAAGTGGTTCGTTTTCTCCTGCAATACAGAGATTAATTCGCGAATTATCCGATCAAATGGTTATTAGTAATAATTACTTAGTTGGTGACCAGCCGCGATTGGATGCTCAAGGTTTGGAGATAGATGAATCTTTAGAGATTGTATCTCCAACAGGAAACACCATAAGAGTTAATGCTGAACGAGGTCCAAGTGGTTATTATTGGAATCTGCCAGTATTAAATAAAACGGGTATTTGGGAGATAAAAAAGCAGAACGATTTGATTAGAAAATTTTCAGTTAACATAGATCAAAGACAGTATTCACCTAATACTGCGCTAGGCGAGACTGGTTCAATCACAATACTTAACAACGCAGAAGACCTCAGTAATCAGATAAGAAAAGAGAGGTACGGAAAGGAATTATGGCAACTATGTCTGGCCATAGCCTTGTTGCTACTAGTAACCGAATTATGGATAGGACGAACACCACAGAAAAAAAATACTAAAGTAACTTCAAACGAAATTTAGTCTTACGACATCTAATCTGCTTTTTAAATTGATTTCAGTAGATTTCTTTTTAAAGAACCACCTAACGAATGCAATTAATATTTCGCATCTAAGGCTCGAAAATAATCAAATGTATAGATACCATGATCATGTCCATCAGCCCACTGGATTTTAATTCCATAACGTCCTACAAATTCGATTTTTGCAACCTCAGAAGTAGCAAAAAGTTCGTCACCAACTAGTATATTAAGCCCATCTTCATCTTCGGATGTATTTAGACGAGCCTCTTTACACTTAGCACAGGGACAACTACGTCTTAATCCCTCCAATTCAAAGCGGCTTTTAGATCCGTCCCTCCAATTTATACCTAAGACCTTTTCGTCTTCGAAAAGTTCAAATCCGTGCGCTCGCTTTTTTGAGTCTCGATTCATCTTCCAACAATCTAATTTTCAGTACGGAACGCCAACGATATCTGCATGAAGTTGATAAGGATCTGCTCCAGTTATCTCTACCTCAACAAATTGTCCTTGCCTAATTGTACCTTTTTCAATTAAAACTTGGCCATCAATTTCTGGAGCATCTCTCTGCATCCGTCCATAAAAACCCATATCATCCCGATCATCAACCAAAACTATATGGCGGCTACCAACTAAATCATCATTAATTTCAGTAGCAATTCGCTCCTGCAATTGC
>MDTG01446439.1_pt1 | contig 25031 bp, 14 predicted proteins | sample 811421 | NCBI WGS metagenome assembly MDTG01 (sample SAMN05326645, study PRJNA326480) | marine metagenome | isolation source: seawater | place: Pacific Ocean: South East | collected 2011 | reverse complement strand
GAGTCGGAGGTCCGAGTCGGAGGACCGAGTCGGAGGACCGAGTCGGAGGTGCGAGTCGGAGGTCCGAGTCGGAGGACCGAGCCCGAGGACCGAGTCGGAGGACGGAGTCGGAGGACGGAGTCGGAGGACCGAGCCCGAGGACCGAGCCCGAGGACGGAGTCGGAGGACGGAGTCGGAGGACGGAGTCGGAGGACGGAGTCGGAGGACCGAGCCCGAGGACGGAGTCGGAGGACGGAGTCGGAGGACGGAGTCGGAGGACCGAGTCGGAGGACCGAGCCCATGCCCGACCGTTGCTCTTGGGGGTCCTTGCTGTCTTCCTTGGTGGTTCAATCAGCGCTTGCAACGCGGAGGCGCCCTCGCGCTCCAGCGACAGCACGAAATCGCCTCCAGCACGCAAGGCGCTCTCGCCCCCCCCTCCCCCCCTCGCTCCTCCAATCCGCCAACGCCCGCCCACACCTAGGAAGAAGCGGCGCAGCCGCGCTCTTCCTAGGCCTTGGCCTCGCGGCAGCGGTCGCACTTGCCGCAGGCGGGCGGGTCCTCTTCGCCGAACCAGCGGCGAATGAAGCTCGAGCGGCACTCTTCGCTCTCGGCGTAGTGGAGCAGGGCCTTGAGCCGCTTGTCGTCCTCCTCGGCCTGGGTCGCGTAGCTGACCGAGAGCGCCGCGGCGCCGGCCACGAGCATTGCCTTGTCCGTGGCGGGCGAGTAGCGCCGCTTGCCGTCGCGCTCGACGAGGCCGGCCGCGGTCAGCTCGGAGCAGATCACGCCCGTGGCCGACATGGGGGCCTGGGCCGAGAGCGCGAGCGCCTTGACGCCGACGGGCTCGGTCCACTCGGCGAGGGCCTCGGCGACGCGGCGCAGCTGGGCCGGCGAGGGGCGGCTGCTGGCTTGCAGGCGCTCGTGGATCTCGAGGTCCTTGGGGTCGAAGAGCAGGATGCAGCGCGACTGCTTGCCGTCGCGGCCCGCGCGGCCCGCCTCCTGCACGTATTGCTCGAGGGAGGCCGGGCTCTGGTAGTGAATGATGTAGCGAATGTCCGACTTGTCGATGCCCATCCCGAAGGCGCTGGTCGCGACCATGATCTTGCTCTTGCGCCCCTTGCTCTTCATGAAGCGCTTCTGAGCGGCCATGCGCTCCTTCTTGGGGAGCTTGCCGTGGTAGAGCTCGGCGCGGAGCTGGGCGCGCTTGAGCGCGTTCCCGATCTGGTCGACGGCCCGGGTCGTCGAGCAGTAGACGATTCCGGGCGGCTTGAGCCGCTTGAGCAGCTTGGCCATCACGTCGAACTTCACGTCGCCGTGGACGATCTCGCAGCCGAGGCGGAGGTTCTTGCGGTGCGGGGGCGCGACCACCACGATCGGGTCCTCGAGGTTGAGGCGGATCGAGATGTCCTCTTGAACCTGCGGGGGCGCGGTCGCGGTCAGGGCGATCACCTGCGTCAGGCCGAGCTCCTTGCGGGTCTCGATCAGGCGCAGGTAGGCGGGGCGGAAGTCGTGGCCCCACTCCGAAATGCAGTGGGCCTCGTCCACGCAGAGCAGGTTCGCGCCCGCCTCGCGCAGGACCTCCTGGGTCTCCTCGCGCTGGAGCGTCTCGGGCGTGGTCAACACGATCAGCGGCTTGCCCTCGCGGATCTTCGCCAGCGCGTCGCGCCGCTCGCCGACCAGGAGCGTGCTGTCGAGGCGGACCACCGGCAGGCCCTTCTCCTGCAGCTTCTTCTGCTGGTCCTGCATCAGCGCGATCAGGGGCGAGATCACGAGCGTGGGCGTCGGCCGCAGGTAGGCCGCCAGCTGATAGACCAGCGACTTGCCGTAGCCGGTCGGGAGGACGACCAGCGCGTCCTTGCCCGCGAGCACGCCCTCGAGCGCGCGGCTCTGCTCGGGGCGGAGGCGGTTGATCCCGAAGCGCTCGCGCGCCAGGGCGCGCGCGTCCTTGAGGGTCGCGGGCTCGCCCTCGGCCGGCGGGCCGAGGGGCGGCTTCTTGGAGCGTCGGCGTCGCCGCCGACGTCGCTTCTTCGGCTTGGGCTCGCCCTCTTCGCCTTCACTTGCGCCGGCGCTGCCCTCGCTCTCGCCGTCTTCGCCGGCCTCGGCCTGCTCGCCAGCCTCCTGCTCGCCCTCGGCGCGCTTCTTGCGGCGCCGACGACGCCGGCGCCGCCGCTTCTTCTTGGGCTCGCCGCCTTCGCCGCCTTCGCCGCCGCTCTCGCCGCCGCCCTCGCCGCCGCTGCTGGGGCCTTCGCCCCCGCCGCCTTCCTCGGGCGAGCGCTTCTTGCGCCGACGCCGGCGCCGGCGCCGGCGCTTCTTGGGAGCGCCTTCGTCGTCACCGCCAGCCGAGGGGCTGGCGCTGGGCTCGCGTGCTTCTTCGGCCAAGGGTCCTCCTTCTGAGGACGCTACGGATCCAGCGGACGCCGGAGCCTGGCTCGCCGTGCGCGGGCGGAGCCATGACTCCGTCCGCCGCGCGCGGCTGGCGCCCGCTCCCAGAGGTGGGGCGCCCTGTGCGTCAGGTTTACCACTTCCGAGGCTCGGCTGCTCGCCTCCCGGGTCCCTCGTCCTTACAGCCTCCCCGCGCGCGCCCTGCTAGGCTCCTCAGCAGTGGTCCAGGTCCGCAGACGACGAGAAGGACGCCAGCGCTGCCCGCTCTGCCAGGAGCGCCTCGGCGACGAGAGCCCCTACGCCTGCCCGGGCTGCCAGACGCGCTATCACCCCGAGTGCGTGGACGAGCTGGGCGGCTGCTCCACCATGGGCTGCGCGCAGAAGGGCCAGCGCGTCGCCTTCGGGGCCTCACCCACGCGCCACCCCAAGCAGCCCGCCGCCCTGCGCGACACCTTGCGCGGGCCCAACGTCGAGCACCTCCCCGACGGCCGGATCAAGCTCGAGATCGAGTCCTGGCGCGAGAGCGGCCTGCTCTGGCTGACGATCCTCCTCGTCGCGGCGGCGTTGTTCGTCGCCGTCGCCGGCGAGGGGCTGGGCTTCCTCCGCTGGCCGGCTGCGATGACGAGCCTCGGCGCGGCGCTGCTCAGCGGGGTCGGCCTGGCCCACACCGACGACTACTACCTGCTCGACCCCGGCAGCGAGGCGATCTTCCTCCGCTACCAGTTCCTGGAGTGGGTGCGCCTGAAGCGGGTCGCGACCTTCGGCGAGGTCGCGGGCTTCGCGGTCCAGTGCCGCGAACACCGGGGCAAGAACTCGCACTGGTGGGAATACGCGCTGCTCATGGTCAAGAACGACGGGCGCAAGCTCCTGCTGAGCGACTTCGAGCGCGATCAGCGCATGGCCATGAACTCCCTCGCGCACGGCCTGGCCCGCGAGCTGGACGTCGAGTACTGGCCCGGTCGGGCCGAGTCCCCCGCGCGCGTGATCCGCGACCGCGCCACGGGCCAGGTCCGGGTCAGCTACGAGGGCTACGCCAGCAACGCCATGGTCGTGCTCGGGCTGCTGGTAATGATCCTTGGGACCCTGAGCATGGCGGGGCTCTTCTTCGCGATGCTGAACAAGCGCTGACATGGTCCAGCTGCGGATTCGAGAGGAGAGCAGTCGTCAGCGCTGCCCCCTCTGCCAGGATCAGCTGCGCGAAGAGGCCTACAGCTGTCCGGCGTGCGGGACCCAGTTCCACCGCGCCTGCTTCGACGAGCTGGGAGGCTGCTCGACCCTCGGCTGCGCGCGCAAGGGGATCAAGATCCGGGCCAACGAGTGGACGCCTCGCCGGCCGTCCCAGGCGCCGACCTGGAGCTCCCTGGTCCGCATGAGCCGCGACATGCGCCTCGAGCCCACCGGGCGAGTGCGCTTGGACGTGGAGACCTGGCGCGAGAGCGCGAGCGGCAAGCTAGTGCTCTTGTTCCTCGTCCTGAGCGTCGCTCCGCTCTGGGTCTACCTGAAGAGCGAGAACCCCGGCGTGTTCTGGCTCTCGATCGTGGGCCTGGTGGGGTTCCTGATCTCGCTCCTGGTCTACCTCGGCCTCGACGACGTGGTCCTGCTCGACCCCGAGGACGAGGTGATCTACTTCCAGCGCGCCTTCTACGGCGAGCGCGACCGGACCTGGGTCGGCGGCTTCGACGACGTGCAGGCGGTTCAGCTGCTCGGCGAGTCCCGCACCAGCGAGGGCGTCACCGAGTGGACCTGGTCGATCGCCCTTCGCCTGGCCGGCGCGCGCGAGCCCCTGCGGGTCGTCGACCCGAACCGCAACGAGACTCAGCTGCGGCACCTCGCCCGCGAGCTGGCCAGCTTGCTCGGCGTCGAGGTCGAGACGATCCGGGCATAAGTGCTGGACGAGCCGGACCCGGCTTGAGTAGCCTCGTGGCGTGCAGCGGGCCCTCTCCTCACCCCTCCTCCCTTTGCTCCTCCTCGGAGCCGCGACGCTCGCCAGCGCCCAGCCGCAGCCGGGCGCCGAGGCCTTCTCGGGCGGCACCCCGCCCATCGTCGAGACCCTCGGCTCGGACCGCGTCGTCGAGCTGACCGCGGTCAACGTCCCCAAGGGCAAGGTCGTCTGGTTCAACAGCGCCCTGGCCGCCGAAATGGGGATCGCGCTCCCGCCGGGCGGGGTCATGACGCCGGAGCTCGAGGCGCAGCTGATGCGCCACCTCTCCTGGCGGATCGTGCCCCAGGGCGAGACGGTCCCCGAGGGAGCGCGCACGACCAAGGTCTACGCCGATCGCTACGGCGGCTGGGGCATGGGCCACAACAAGGGGGCCGGGCGCGCGGCCTTCTTCGGCGAGTACAACCTCAATATCAAGGGCGTCGGCGTCACGCCCCTGGTCAGCAACAACACCCACTACAGCCACCGCCACGGCGGGGCGCCCCTGAGCGAGGGCGTGCTCGAGGCGGTGTGGGGCGAGCTCGGGACCAACCTCTTCAACCGCGGCTCGACCCGGATCCTGGCCGTGATCGACGTCGGCGACGTCACCAAGTGGCAGGACGGCGGGCAGGAGCGGCGCGCCCTGATCGTGCGCGCCGGCCACCAGGTCCGGCCGGCGCACCTCCTGGCCGAGGGCTTCAACCCCAACAACACCTACGAAGCCACGATCCGCATGTTGAGGCAGACCGGGACCCTGGTCGAGACCCAGAGCGGCGGCCGCCCGGTGCTCGACCTCGACGCCTCGCTCAACAAGCTGGCCGAGCTGCACGCGCGGACCGCCGCCGAGCTCTACCGCTACCGGATCCTGCACGGGGGCCTCTCGCCCGGGAACAAGTCGCTCGACGGCGGCATGCTCGACCTGGGCACGATCACGAGCCAGCCCCGCACCGCGCCGGTGCACGTGCTCGACTACAAGGACTACTCGACCGGCTCGGTGCGCGAGGACCTCCGCTTCGAGACCGAGAACCAGTGGCGCGTGCGCGACCTGGAGGCCATGCGCAAGGTCCTCTCCCAGGGCCGCGGCAAGCCCGGCGTGCGCTTCGGGAACCCCGACGTGGGGCGCGTCTACGAGGCCGCCTATCGCCAGCAAATGGAGCTGCAGCTGCTCCAGGCCTCGGGGCTCAAGCCGGACGCGGCCAAGGCGCTGCGGGCCGCCGACCCGGCGCTGGTGAAGGACTACGCGCAGACGCTCCGCCGCCTGGGCGGGCTGACCAACGACGTCGACATGAACATCGAGCGCAACGCCGTCACTCGCGGCAGCGTGGTCGACGTGTTCGGCGCCTTGTCCAAGCTGCCCGGCCTGAGCGGGAGCGAGGCCAAGGTGCTCGAGGCGCTCGCGATCGACGCCGACAAGCCCGCCACCGCCGAGAAGGCGCGCGAGCTGGGCAAGCGGCTCGCGGCGCTGCACTCCCGCGTCATGGAGGGCGGCTTCCAGCACGGCGGCCAGCACTACGACTCGCGCGAGGCCTACGAGCGCTCGGTGCGGGAGCGGGCGGCCTTCGAGAACCGCCCGATCGATCAGCTCTACCGGTCCGAGCTCTTGCCCAAGCTGCGCGACATGATCTCGCGCTACGAGAAGAGCGGCGAGGTGACCGAGCTGCGACGCACGATCGAGTCCTGGATCAGCGAGTCGACCCGCGACGTCGAGAACCTGATGGGTCGCGAGGCGCGCGTCGTCGGGGAGGGCGTGGTCGAGACCGGCGTCGAGCTGCGCGAGGGCGTGCGCTACTCGGTCCGCGCCAACGAGGCCGGCACGCGCCTGCTCCGGGTCGAGCTGCCCCTCGAGGCGGTGCCTGGGACCGGCTGGCGCTTCCTCAGCGTCGACGCGCCCAACGTCTCGGGCGCGCAGGCCGAGGCGGCGCGCTACCGCTACTCCTTCGACGGCTGGAAGTCCGAGGCCGAGGTCGGCGGGAAGGTCGTCCAGAAGGGCAGCGCCGGTCGGCCCGCGCTGGTGTTCGAGGTCCCCGTCGAGGCCGGCAAGATCGCGGCGCTCGAGGGCGCCTTCAAGCTGGGCGAGGGCTGGTCCAACAACGGCGGGCGCAACTACCGCGGCTATCGGCTGGTCGTCCCCGACAAGGCCGACCTGGCCCGGGTGCGGGCCCGGATCAGCAACCCCGAGCTGGAAGGGCGCGGCGGCCCCGGCTTCGGGCCCGGCTTCGGCCCGCGCGCGCGCGGCGCCGGCAGCGGCGCCCCGGCCTTGCGCGGCTGGAGCGAGAGCGAGGTGCGCGAGCTCTTCTCGCGCACCCGCAAGGGCGCGGCGGAGGTCCTGCGCGGGCGGATCGGTGACCTGCCCGCCGACCAGCGCCTGGCGGCCTTGCGCGGCGCGGAGCGGATCGGGCAGAGCGGGCTCGTGATCGAGCTCAGCCACGACGTCGACGCGCGCGCCGACCAGGCTCGCAACGAGGTCCGCGTCACGACCGGGCTGCTGGACGCGATCGACGCCGAGGCCAAGAAGCTCCCCGCCGCCGAGCGGACGGCCTTCCGCCACAAGGCCCTCAGCGCGATCTTCGGGCACGAGCTGGCCCACCAGGGCGGGATCAGCTCGGAGCGCTTCGCCGACCGGATCGGGATCACGACCGCCAACGAGACGGTCGGCAAGCTCACGCCCGCCGAGGCCCGCCGGCTGCTCGAGGCCGTGCGCGGACAGGGCGGGCTGAGCCTGGCCGAGAAGCTGGTCGCCCTGGGTCGCTACGGGACGACCGGCGGGCGGGCCAAGGCGCTGGACGCCGCGGCCCGGGGCGAGGCGGACCCCTTCCAGCGCTTCCGCCGCGCGGACGGCACGATCGACTGGAAGCGCGCCAGCGGCTCGCGGATCGCGCGCGAGGCGGGCGGGCTGGTCCACTTCGGCCTGGCGCTCTTCCTCAAGGAGCTGGCCGTCGTGGCCAAGACCGGCGACCGACTCCGGATCGAGGAGTTCTTCGACGGCCTGCTGACGACCGACTTCTACAAGCACTACGGCCTCTTCGTGGCCGGCGCGCGGGTGGGCGAGGTGGCCTACGTGCGCTACCTGCAGCGCTACGTGAAGCCGCGCTTCCTCAACGGGGTGCTCAAGCAGAACCTCGTCCTCGCCACGGGGATCGCTCTGCCGCAGATCGTGGCGGGGACCTTCGAGGGCCAGGCCTTCGCGATCACCCTCGGCTCGCTCGGGCTGAGCTCGGCGGCGGTCAAGACCGGCGTCTCGGCGCTCAAGTGGGTCGTCAACCTCAAGGCCCCCCAGGCCGCGGGCGCCGTCGCCCGCAGCGCCGGCCTCCGCCGCCTGGCCCGCTTCGGCGGCTGGTTCTACACGGCGGCCGAGCTGGCGGTCGTGCTCTACCTGGCCGAGGAGATCGAGGGGCGGGTCAACGCCTACCTCGACCTGCGCGAGGCGCGCCAGAAGGTCGGCGAGGCCGGCCTGGCGCTGGTCAAGGCGGCCAACGCGTCGAGCGACGCCGACCAGACGGCCGCGGCGCTGCAGAGCTATCAGGAGGCCTGGGACGACTATCGGACCTTCCTCTACCGCCCGCTCCTGGCCGACGAGGCGCTCTTCGCCAGCCGGGCCGAGAAGCTGGCCCGCCAGGCCAAGATCGAGGCCGACGAGCGCAAGGCCGCCGAGGAGCGGATCGCGCGGACCGGCGCGCTCAAGCGGAGCATCGAGTCGCGCTACGGCTCGGTCGAGGCCTACGCGGCGGCGCGCGCGCGCGAGGCCGAGGCCGCCTTGGACCGTGACCTGGCCGAGGCGGGGCGGGTCTACGAGCGCGACCGGGCCGCGCACCTGCGCGAGGTCTACGAGGCGAACCAGCGTGGGAGCGAGCTCCTGGCGGGCCTCGAGGACGCCGACTGGGCCTTCTCGGGCTTCGAGCAGGGCGCGGCGGGAGACCCCTACGGCCAGCGCGGCGACCTCTTCGCGCGCCGCGGGCGCGAGAGCTCCGAGCGGGCGCTGGTCGACGCCCTGGCGCGGGCCTCGCAGAACCGGCTCGAGAGCTACGCCGACCAGGACGAGGTCCTCGCGGCCCTCGAGCGCGCCTTGCGCTCGCGGGGCCCGGAGCAGGCCGCCGCGGTCGCCGAGGCGCGCGACCTCGTCCGGCGCCTGCGCGAGGCCGACCAGAAGCTCTACCGCGACCCCGGCCCCGTGGGCGGCCCGGACCAGTCGGGCGCCAAGCAGGCGCTGGAGGGCGCTCGCCAGCGCTAGCGCGTCCCCCGGTGGGTGGGGATAGGCTAGGCGCGTGGTTCAGCTCCGGATTCGCGAAGGAAGCCGCCAGCGCTGTCCGCTCTGCCAGGAACAGCTCGAAGGCGGGCCCGAGCCGACGGTGTGCTCCGGCTGCCAGACGCTCTACCACCACGAGTGCTTCGAGGAGCTGGGCGGCTGCTCGACCCTGGGCTGCCCGCGTAAGGGCCTGGCGAGCTCGGCGCCGACCCCCGCGCGCGCCCCCCGGCGGAGCCGCGGCTGCGGGAGTTGGCGCGCGCTCGCGGAGCTCTCGCCGAGCATCGAGCTCGAGCAAGACGGGGCGGTCCGCCTCGACATTACGACCCTGCGCGAGCGGATCAGCTGCTTCGCGTTGGCGATCTTCGTCCCTCTGACGATCCTTCCCTTCGGCGAGTATCTCCACCACGGCAAAGCCGAGGACCTGGCCTACACGGTCACGGCCTTCCTGGCGCTGGTCCTTTCGGGCGCCGTGCTCCATGGCCTCGACGACGTGGTGCTGATCGACCCCCAACAAGGCGCGGTCTACCTCAGGCGCTCCTTCTTCAAGAACGCCGACTTGACGCGGATCTGCGGCTTCAGTGACGTGCGCTTCGTCCGCCTGGCCGGGACACGCCACGAGAACAAGGGAGAGGTGTGGTGGACGTGGCAAGTCGGGCTCAAGGTCGCCTCGCGCGCCGAGCCCGTGTGGGTGACCGATCCGAACCGCGAAGAGCCTGAGGAGCGGCGCGTCGCTGAGTCCCTCGCCGAGCTGCTCGGGGTCGAGGTCCGCGCCTCCGGCGGCGCCCGCTAGCGCCAACGAGCGCGGGCCGCTCCGAGGAGCGGGCCGAGGCGCCCTCGGGGCGGGCGCTTGACGGCCTCCGGCTCGCGGTGGAGATAGGCTGGGCGCGTGGTTCAGCTCCGGATTCGCGAAGGAAGCAGTCAGCGCTGCCCGCTCTGCCAGGAGCAGCTCGCAGGCGGGCCTGGGCGGACGATCTGCTCCGGCTGCCGGACGGTCTATCACCACGAGTGCTTCGAGGAGCTCGGCGGCTGCTCGACCCTCGGCTGCCCGCGCAAGGGCCTCGCGAGCGGAGCGCCCACGCCGCGCCTGGCGCCTCGCCCTCGCTCCGGCTGGCGTCGCGCCCGCAGCCGCTGCGCGTCGTCGACCCCGACCGCGACGAGGTCCAGGTCAACCAGGTCGCGCAGGAGCTGGCGCGCCTGTTCGGCGTCGAGGTGCGCACGAGCACGAGCCGCTAGCCGGGGCTAGGCGCGCGCGCGGACGTGGATCTCGAGCTCCCGCTCGGCGTCGGCGGGGGGCTCGAGGACCGGCTCCAGGCGGGCTCGCTCCTGGGGCGATTTGCGGCACGAGAACACCGCGCAGCCGCCGTGGTCTTGCCAGCACTCGGCGTGGTGGAGGGTGTCGCAGCCGACGCAGCGCACGGTCGGGCCAGGCTCTCCCCCCTTGCCGGGGAGGCCTTGGTGGCAGAAGGGGCAGTCGCGAGTCCGGCTCTGGGGGCGGACGCGGATCCTGGCGGGCGCGGTCGCGAGCTCGAGGGCGTGCTGGACCACCTCGCTCAGGGAGCCCAGGAGCGGACCGCGCAGCTCGAGCCAGCCCTCGTTCACGCGCAGAGTGGTCACCCCAGCCCACACCAGCTGTCTGGCCGAGGCCCGCGCCACGGCGTAGGGGCTGGGCGACTCGTCGCGGAACAGGCGCCGCAGGTCGGCTCGGGTGAAGGCCGCGCTGGGGGCGTCGACGCGCACGCGCACGCGGTCGCGGAACACCTGGACCCCGTGGCCCGAGTGCTCGAACTCGCCCCGATAGACCGTGCGAAAGAGCGTGCGCGAGAAGCGGACCTCAGGGAGGCCGCGGCAGCGGCGACGGACGACGCTGCCGGCGCCGAAGGAGGTCACCGCCAGGCTGACCACGGCCAGGGGGATCCCGAGGCCGAGCAGGTAGGTGAGGATCTTGATCAGCGCCAGCGCCGTGGGCGGGCCGAGCTGGGCCGAGGCGATCAGGAGCGTCAGCGCGCCCAGGGAGCAGGCCGCGGCGAGGGCCGCGCCCGCGGCGCCGAGGGTTGGGCGGGGAGCGTCGGAGGGGGGTGGTGCGTCTGCCACCCCGCGAGGCTAGCCCAGGCGGGCGCCCCTTCGCGCACCCAATCCGCGAGCCCCTCTTCCACACGAGCGCGGCCCGCTCCGAAGAGCGGGCCGCGGCGTCGAATCGCGTGCGATCGGGGCGCTAGCGCATGCGCCAGTAGCGATCCGGGTTGTGCATCATGTAGAAGTCGAAGGGCCCGAGGCGCGGCAGGGTCCGGTAGGGCCGGCCCGCGTCGTCCTTGCGCTCGTCGCTCATGAAGATGAAGTAGAAGGGCCGCGGCGGAGCGCCCTCGGGGCGCTTGACGATCCCCTCCTCGCGGATCTCCTGCACGATCTCGTTGACCCAGCGCATCTTCTGGGCGCGGTCGGCGAACTCGGCCCAGTCGCCGTCGCTGCTGTTGGCGTACATCTGCTTGATGAACTCGTCGCGGGTCGAGCCGATCTTCTTGCAGACGGGGTCCATCAGGCGAGCCTCCCACTGCTTGGCCTGCTCGTACTGCTCCTTGATCTGGGTCATGTTGCCCATGGCGCCGGTGCTCATTTGGTGGTGCAGGATCAGCGCGTTGGGGTAGGCGTAGCTGTGGTCGGCGAGGGTCGTGATCACGGCCGCCATGCTGGCCGCGAAGCTGCGCACGACCACGTGGATCGGCGCGCGGCTGGCCTCCATGGCCTTCACGATCCGATAGCCCTCCATGACCGAGCCGCCGGGGCAGCGATCGATCACGAGGAAGATCGGCGCCGTCGAGTTCTGGTTGTTGAAGAAGTGGATCCGCTCGCAGATGTAGTCCGCGGTGCCGGTGATGATCGGCCCGTTGAGCGGGATCCGCCGGTCGCTGATCACCAGGCGTCCGTGGCTGTAGGGCTTGTCGGGGTAGCTGACCTCGCCGGTCACGACCTCCTTGAGCTTGTCCTTGGTCGCCCGCAGCGAGAGCTCGTCGGTGATCTTGGCGGCTTCGGCCAGCTGCGCCTTGCGCTTGAGCTCGTCGAGGCGCATCCGCGCGCTGATCAGCGCGGTCTCGGCGGCGATCTTCTCCTGCTCGGCCTTCATGGCTTCGAGCTCGGCCGAGCGCTTGGCCCGCGCCAGCGAGAGCTTGGCCTGGATCCGGCTCGACTCGCTCTGGAGCCCCGAGAGGCTGTCCATCTCCTCGAGCTTGCTGAGCGCCTGCTTGTTCTTGAGGGCCATCAGCTTGCGCTGGACCTCGGAGTTCTGGTGCTGGTCACGGGCCTGGCGGAGGCTGCTCTCGGCGCGCAGGCGCTCGAGCTCCTCGCTCTGGGCGGCCATCGAGGCCTTGATCCGCGCCGAGCGCAGGGCGGCCTCGGCGCTCAGGCGCTTGACCTCGGCCTGCATCCGCTCGATCTCGGCCTTGTGGGTCTCGCGGATCTCCTTGATCTCGTCGAGGAGGGCCTGCTTCTCGTCGGCGAGCTTCTTCTTCTCGGCCGCGAGGCGCTCGACCTCGGGGTCCTTCTTGACCGGCTCGGCCTCCTCGGCGGGGGCCTCCTTGGCGTCCGCCGGGGCCGGCGCGCTGGGTCCGGGCGGGGTCGCGGGCGGCGCGCCCGCGTCCTGGGCTAGAGCGGCGCTCGCGCTCAGCGCGAGCAGGAGCGAAGCGGACGTGAGTCCGCGCCAGTTCGTTCTCTTCAAAGCATGTCTCCTGGGGTTCCCCGGCGGGGGCGTCGATGTCTTCGCAGCCGACGCGCCCATCCGCAAGAGGAGTTCACTCCGAGTCCCAGGCCGGAGTTCCCACGAGACCGAGCGCTCCCCTCCGAACCAAAAACCTCGACCCCGAAGCAACGCACTTCGGGGTCTGCAGGTCCACCGAACCGAGGGAAGGGCGGGGGGAACTTATCCTCGGTCCGGCTGCTTTCGGTGTTGTCCAGCCCACCTAGTGCAGGGCCCGTGCCGCAGCGCAAGCCCTTGTGAATGCGTGGTGGTGCCCCATTCCTGGCCGCTTCTTACCGGGTCCAGGTGGGTACTAGGTAAAAAGGGGGCACTTGACGGGTGCCCCTCGGCAAAGTCTCCTGTGCGCCTGCCTGAGGAGCCCGATTCATGGCCATCTCCCGCCGCGTCCAGAAGTTCATGGAGTCCGCCTCCTGGATCCGCCGGATGTTCGAACAGGGGGCCGAGCTCAAGCAGAAGCACGGGGCGGCCAACGTCTACGACTTCAGCCTCGGCAACCCCGACCTCGAGCCCCCTGCAGCCTTCTACGAGGCGCTCGAGGCCGTGGTCCGCGACCCCGACCACAGTCGCCACAAGTACATGCAGAACGCGGGCTTCCCCTCGACCCGCAAGCGGATCGCGGCCAAGCTCGCGGCCGATCACGGGGTAGACCCCGGCGCCGCCGGGATCGTGATGACCGTCGGCGCGGCCGGGGCCTTGAACGTGGCCTTCAAGGCCCTGCTCGACCCGGGCAACGAGGTGCTGGTCCCCAGCCCCTTCTTCCCGGAGTACCGCTTCTACGCCGACAACCACGGCGGGCGCATGGTGCCCGTCACGACGACGCCCGAGTTCGCCCTCGACCTCGACGCCTTCCGCGCGGCCCTGCACAAGGACGTGCGGGCGGTGATCGTCAACTCGCCGAACAACCCCACCGGCCGGGTCTACGACCAGGCCTCCCTCGACGCCCTGGCCGCGCTGATGCACGAGCTGGCCCCGGACGCGACCCTGATCAGCGACGAGCCCTATCGCGCGATCGTCTACGACGGGGCCGAGCAGGGCAGCGTCTTGAAGGCGACCCCCAACTCGGCGATCGCGACCTCCTTCAGCAAGGACCTCGGCCTCGCGGGCGAGCGGATCGGCTACCTGGCCGTCCACCCCGAGCACCCCGACCGGGCCGGCTTCCTCGGCGCGGCCGTGTTCGCCAACCGGACGCTGGGCTTCGTCAACGCCCCGGCCCTGATGCAGCGCGTGATCGCGCGCCTCGACAACGTGACCGTCGACCTCGAGGAATACGCCACCCGGCGCAAGATCTTCCTCGAGGGCCTGCGCAAGGCCGGGTTCGAGTGCGTGACCCCCGAGGGCGCCTTCTACCTCTTCCCCAAGGCCCCGATCGAGGACGACGTGGCCTTCGTGAAGTCCATGATCGAGGAGCGGATCCTGGCCGTCCCCGGCTCGGGCTTCGGGACCCCCGGCCACTTTCGGCTCAGCTACGCCGTACCCCGCGACGTGATCGAGCGCTCCCTCGACGCCTTCGCCCGCGCCCGCGCCAAGTTCGCCTAGCCCGAGCCCGCCGTGGCCGACCCGGGGATCACCCGCACGCTGCTCCAGGTCGCGGTCGAGCGCGGCTATGCCACCCCAGCACAGGTCGCCTCCCTCCCCGCCGGCAACAAGCTCGCGGCGCTCGCTGGCTTGGTGAGCGCGCCGCAGCTCGCCGAGCTGCGCCGGCTCTACCAGCAGCTCGAGCAGCAGCACCAGCAGCTGGGCGCGACCCACGCCGATCGGACCCTCGCGCCCCCTCCCCCCGCGGCGTCGACCTCCGCCGACCCCTCGGCCACCGCCGCCGCGCCCTCCACGCCCCGCGACCTGCACCCGCCGCCCGCGGGCGCCGGCGCCTGGAGCAGCGGCAGCCTCGTGGACGGCTGGCGTCTGCTCGAGAAGCTCGGCGAGGGCGGCATGGGCGTGGTCTACCGCGTCCAGCACGAGCAGACCGGGGCCGTCGGCGCCCTCAAGGCGCTCTCGCGCGCGGCCGGCGGGGACCGGGTCCCGCGCTTTCAGCGGGAGGGGCAGGCCATGGCCCGCGCCGACCGGCACCCCAACGTGCTGCGCGTCCGCTCGGCCGGCGAGCACCAGGGCAAGCTCTTCATGATCATGGACTTCGCGGAGGGAGGAGATCTCGCCGCGCGGCTCAAGACCCAGGGCCCCCTCGAGTGGCGCGAGGCCTTCCGGATCGGCGTCGGCCTCTGCCGCGGGATCGCCCACGCCCACGCGGCCGGCGTCCTGCACCGGGACCTCAAGCCCGCCAACGTCGTGTTCCAGCGGGACGGCACGCCCTTGGTGGCCGACTTCGGGCTGGCCCGCGTCGAGGGCGAGGGCTCGCTCACCCTCTCGGGCGCCATGCTCGGCTCGCCGCGTCACATGTCCCCCGAGCAGGCCAACTCGCGCGCCAAGCACGCCGACGAGCGGACCGACGTCTACGGACTGGGCGCGATCCTGTTCCACATGGTCACGGGTCGCCCCCCGGCCGACGGCGACACCATGGTCGAGGTGCTCAACCAGGTGCTGCGAGGGGCGATCCCGGCGCCCTCCGAGGTCGTCCCGGGGCTGCCACCTGAAGTCGACGCGGTGGTGCTCAGGGCGCTGGCCTGCGAACCGGACGCGCGCTACCCCAGCGCCAACGACCTGGCCTCCGCACTCGAGGGGCTCCTCGACGCACGGAGCCTGCCGAGCCAGTCGCGCCGGCCAGGCTGGCTCGCCGTCAGCGGAGCGCTCCTGGCCGCGGCGGCGCTCGGCGCGGGCCTGCTCTGGGCCAACGCGCGCCCGCCGGCGCCTGGCTCCGCCCCGGCCAGCCCGACGACGCCGCCCGCGCAGGCGACGCCCTCCCCGAGCCCTCCGAGCGCGGAGGGGACCCTCTGGCGGCTCGCGCCCGGGGAGGCCTATTTGCTCGAGGTCACCTTCGACGAGCGGGGCAGCGGGCAGCAAATGCGCCTGGACGGCAGCCTCGACCTCCTCGTCGAGCGGATCGAGGACGGAGTGGCCTACTTGCAGCTGAGCCGGCGGCGCACCGCCGTGCGCATGGGAATGATGAGCTTCGCCAGCGCGCCCTCCGACCTCGACGCTCCCGCCGACCGCAAGGCGCCGGTCAACGAGCTGATCGACCAGTCGGTCCAGGACTTCCGCGCCCGCCTCGTCCTCAGCACGGGGGCCTGGACGATGCTCGGCCTGGAGGAGACGCAGGCGCGCATGAAGGAGCTGCTCCCGGCCGGCATGGAGCCGCTCTTGCAGGTCTTCTCCAACGAATACCTCACCGCGACCACCACCGCCCTGACGCACGTCCGCAGCGAGGACTGGGCCGAGGGCGAGACGCCCGGTCGCTACGTCCTCGACCGCACGACCGAGCAGCCAGTGCCCTTCACGATCACCCCCGAGCGCATCGCCCACCAGGAAGCGGAGGCGCTCTACGAGGACGGGCGCCTGCGGCGCGCGCGCGCGCTCCAGTCCGCGGGCAAGGACCACACCCTGGCCTGGACCTGGCAGCTGCAGGGCCCGCTCCCGCGGGGCCAGTGAGCGTTCGGGAGCTCGACTTGTCCGCCCGGCCGGCGCGGCGCTAGGCTGGCAACGGTCGGGAGGACCGTGGGAAGCCAGGCGGACATTCTGTTCGGGCGCTTGGCCCAGGAGCGGGGCTGGGTCGATCCGCAGGCGCTGCGGCAGATCTACGCGCAGCTGGGGCCGGGGGAGTCTCTGCCGCAGGCGCTGGTGGCGCGGGGTCTGATCGCCGAGCACCACGCGCGCCAGCTCTGGGCCGAGGTCCAACAGAGCGGCCTGGGTCCGGTCCCCGCGCCGACCCTCGCGCCGCCGGTCGAGGGCGCGACGGTCCAGCTCGGGCCCCCCGGCTCCCAGGCCGGCACCCTGGCACCGCCCGGCGGGCCCCCGACCAGCGCCGCCCCGAGCTGGGGGCCCGGCGCCCCAGGCGGGTCGAGCCCGACCGTGGGGGCGCCGCCCGGCTACGACGGCGGCTTCCTCCCGGGACCCGGCGGGCTCCCGGCCGAGGGCGAGGTGGTGGGCGAGCGCTTCCGCGTGGGCGCCGTCCTGGGCAAGGGCGGCATGGGCGCGGTCTATCGCGCCCACGACCTGAGCAACGACGCCGAGGTCGCGCTCAAGGTCATGCTCCCGGGCGCCGACCCCGACGGCTCCGCCATGCTCCGCTTCCAGCGCGAGGCCGAGGCGGTGGTCAAGGTCGACGCCCACGCCGGGATCGTGCGCGTGCGCGACTTCGGTCAGCACCGCGGCATGCCCTACGCCGCGATGGACCTCGTGGTCGGGCGCGACCTGCACGAGATCGTCAAGGAGCAGGGGGGGCTCCCGATCGACGAGGCCTTGCGCCTGACCGAGGAGGTCTCGCGCGCGATCGCCCACTGCCACGCCAAGGGCGTCCTGCACCGCGACCTCAAGCCGGCCAACGTGCTCTTGCGCCAGGAGGACGGCCAGCCCTTCGTGACCGACTTCGGGCTCGCCCTCGACGAGCAGCTCGAGCGCCTGACCAGGACCGGCCAGGTCATGGGCACCCCGGCCTACATGCCCCCCGAGCAGGCCGAGGGCGACAAGGAGGCCATGGACGAGCGGGTCGACGTCTACAGCCTCGGCGCGATCCTCTACGAGCTCGTGAGCGGGGAGGCGCCCTTCCAGGGCGACCAGGTGATGATCCTCAAGCAGGTCTTCATGGACGAGCCCCAGCCCCTCGTCGAGCGGCGGGGGGAGTGCCCGCCCGACGTGGACCTGATCTGCCAGAAGGCCATGGCCAAGGACAAGGAGCTGCGCTACGCCAGCGCCGCCGAGCTGGCCGAGGACATCGCGCGCTTCCGCCAGGGAGACCCGATCACGGCTCGACCTCCGACCAGGGCCGAGCGCGAGGCCTGGCTGCGCAAGCGAGGCGACCGGGGCGCCATCGCGCGCTTCCACGCCCGCTGGGCGGTCCCCCTCCTGGCGGTCCTGGCGCTCGTGGTCGGAGTCGCCTTCGCGGCTCGGCTCCTGGACAGCGAGGCCAAGGCGCGCGAGGAGCTAGCGCTCTTGCTCGAGGAGCCGCTGGCCAAGGTCCTCGCGCCGAGCGTCCTGGCCGAGCGCGACCCCAAGCCCTACACGACGCTCTTGACCAAGCTGCTCAAGGACGTCGCGACCCTGCGCGGGCAGGAGGGCGAGGAGAGCGCCGGCGGACTGGAGAGCCTGCGCGCCGAGCTCGCCCGCGACCCCGACGCCGCTGAAGCGCTCGAGCGCCCCGGGGCCGGGCTCTTCGCCGACGAGGACTTGGCGAAGCTGCACGGGCTCGCCCGCCGCCTGGCCTTCCTCGACGGCCAGGCGCTCGGGGGAGAGGCGCTCGCGAGCGATCCCTGCGCCGCGCTCTGGGTCGCCCTGCGCGGCTTGCGCTTTGGCCAGCGGGAGGAGCCCTCCGCGGCGGAGCTGAGAGAGCACGGCGCGGCCCTCGAGGCCCTCTCGCAGGAGGGCGAGCTGGCCCTGCTGGCCAAGAGGCTGAGCGGAGCGCTGCGCGCCGCGCGCGCCCGGCTGGAGCGCGCGGAGCGCGCGGGGTGGCAGGCCGTGACCAGCGGGCGCGGCGGCGGCGCCTGGAACGACGCGCAGGCCCTGGAAGAGGTCGACACGCTCCTGGCAGAGCGCGAGCTGCAGGGCTGCTTCGAGGGCGTGAAGGTTGCGCTGCAGCGGGCCTGCAAGCGCGCCGAGGCGAGCGCGCAGCTGCCGAAGCTCGAGGGCGAGAAGGGCGTCGAGGCCTTCGACCTGCTGGTCGCGGAGCGCCTGCTCAAGGAGCCGAGCGTGGAGGTGGCGCCCCTGCGCAAGGCGGCGACGCGGCTCTTCCTGGCGCAGGTCCCGGGGCTCTTCGAGGCCTTCCAGCGGCGGGACCCCGAGCCCGTCAGGCGCATGGCCGCTCGCCCGCGGCTGCTGGGGCTGGTCGTCCCCGACCCCGACGCCGAGCTCTTCCAGACCTACGCCCTGGCGCTGATCGGCGCCTACCAGGAGCAGGACGTCCCTGCAGACGCCCTGATCCAGATCATTCGCTTCGGGATCAACGTCGTCAGCAAGCAGAACCGACAAGCCCCCAAGGACCTCTACGCGCGGGTGCACCGCTTCCTCGAGCAGGACGCTCAAGGCAACGCCTACTGGCAGTGGGGCGACGCGTTCTTCGTCGAGGCGCGCCTGTTTCGGCAGGTGCGCGAGAAGGCGCGCGACGCCGACAGCCACGCGCGAGACAAGGCCGTGGCGCGCTACCTGGCCCAGCCCGAGCACCGGGGAGTGGAGGGGCTGGCGCGGCACGAGCTCGCGAGCGCCTACGACACGAAGCTGCACGTCGAGTTCAAGCGCGAGCACGACCTGGCCTACTGGACCAAGCTGGCGCGCCTCTTCGCGCGCGCCCTGGCGCCGGAGGTCGCCTTCGACCTCGAGGCCTACGGGATCGAGCCGCTGCAGCCCGCGGAGCACCCCAAGCTGCCGGTCTCCGCCGCTTGGCGGAGCGAGGTCCTCTACTGGCTGATCGAGGCGACGCGGGAGCTCGTGCACGACCGCTTGAGCGTGCTCAGGTGGGACCTCGCGCAGGCCACGGAGCAGGGCCTGGCCCAGACGCAGGCCGAGCTGAAGGAGAAGATCCGCGAGCTGGGGGCGCTCGCGAAGCGCCAGCGCGCCAGCGTCGAGCGAGTCCTCCCCACCCTGGCCTCCTTCCGCTCGGCCAAGAACCGCGTCGTGGTGCTCCAGTGGCTGGCGGGCGACTACCTCGAGTGGCGCCCGTGGCTGAAGGACTCCGCCCCCGCCGAGCAGCGCGCGCGTGAGCTCTTCGCGGAGGCCTACCCCTTCGCGCTCGAGCAGCTCGAGAAGCTCAAGCAGCTCGAGTTCGGCGCGAAGGTGAGCTTCGGGCAGCTCGACCGGCTCAACACTCAGGACACCTGGATCCGGGCGCTGCGGAAGGTCGTCACCGAGTGGGCCAAGCTGCAGCCCAGAGAGCAGGCGCCGGCGGTGCTCGCCGAGCTGTGGAGGGTCGAGGGGCGAGTGCGAGCCGCGATCAAGGCCTCGGACCCGCGCCTGCTGACCACCGTGGCCATGATCGCGGTCAGCTTGCAGCAGCACGCCGACGCGCGCCGCGCGATCGAGGGGGTCCGTCAGGCCTTCGTGGACGTCGAGCGGGACGACGAGCGCAACAAGGGGGAGCTCGGCTACCTCGACGAGGCGCTCTGCTACGAGGCCATGATCGAGCTGGAGGAGGGCAACCTGGCCCGGGTGCGCGAGCTCTACCAGGAGACCAAGGAGCGAGTCCCGGCGTTCCTGATCGGCAAGAACTGGCTGCCGGTGCTGAACAGGCTGAAGGAGGAGGAGGCTCAGTCCTCCCAGGGCAAGTAGCCCGGGTGCTCGCACTGGCCGGGGGCCTGCGGCCAGGGCTGGCCGGGGAGGGCCGGGCTGCGCCCCAGGACGCGCAGGCGCTGCTCGAGCCAGCCGCCCCAGTAGTTCTGGCTGCCCTCGGCGTGCGCGCGCGTGCCGCACTCCTCGCAGGTGAAGGTCTTGCTCCGCTCGCGGGCGGGGTAGAGCACGCTGGCCGGGATCGGGGCGCAGAGGAAGATCACCAGCGCGCCCAGGGCCAGCCAGGGCCCGCGCGCGGCGCTCTGGCGGCGGTGCTCGCCGGTGAGGCTGGCCAGGCCGAAGAGCAGCGAGACCCAGCCCAGGCCCAGGTAGAGCAGGGGCAGGACCACGATCACGGGGCTGCGGCCGCTGGTCAGGCGCCACACCAGCTCGGCGGCGGCCGCGACCGCGGCCAGCAGGAAGGCCGTGCCCGTGCCGAGGAAGGCCCGCTGCTCGAGGGTCCGCCCCTCGGCGCGCGGCGCCTCTCCCGGGCTGGGCAGGCGCTGGCTGGGGCGCTCGCCGCTCACGAGCTCCCCTCGGCCGCGGGCAGGCGCTTGCCCTGCTGGCGCTTCTCCTCCTGGCGGAGCTTGGCTTGGTAAGCCGGGTCGAAGGCGGCCCGCACCTTCTCGAAGGGGAAGCCGACCACCTGGACCTCGCCCAGGTGGTTCATGCGGATCTCGGCGTGGTTGGGCTCCTGGAAGCGCGGGTCCTCGGGCGAGAAGGCGTCCGTGAGGAAGTGCATGACCTGGTTGGTCGAGCCCACGAAGCGCCGCTCGCTGGTGTGCTCCTCGCGCTGGTAGCGCCCGTCGACGAGCAGGTCCACCTCGGCCAGGAGCGCGCCCGCGTCGGGGCGCTCGGCCAGCTCGGCCAGGGTGTAGCCGCTGAAGGCCATGACGTTCAGGCCCGCCGCGCGGACCCGCGCGCAGAAGGCCGCCAGCGCCGGGGCCTGCTCGAAGGGCTCGCCCCCGACCAGGGTCAGGCCCTCGAGCTCGGGGTGGCGGGCCCGGGCGCGCTCGAGGCGCTCCCAGATCTGCTCCTGGCTCCAGGACTCGCCGCCGCGCGCGGACCACATGTGGGGGTTGCAGCAGTCGGGGCAGGCCAGGGAGCAGCCCTGGACCCAGAGCACGAAGCGCAGGCCGGGGCCCTCGGCCTCGGTGGCGTCGATCACGCTCCCGACCCGCACGTCCACGTCCTGCTCCTACTCGGTGAGCTTGATCACCAGCTCGTAGTCGCCGCCCTCGCGGCTCTCGCGCATCTCCGTCACGCTGCCCATGCGCCGCGCCTTGCGCTTGAGCGACTCGGCGTAGACCTGGCTGACGACCTCGTTGATCTCCTCGGTCCGCTCCTCCTCGGTCTCGTCGAGGACCTCGGCGATCTGGCGGTGCATGCCGATCTCGGCCCCGTCGCGCTCCTCGTCGCTGATCGCGATCGAGCGCTCGAGGGCCTCCTTCTCCTTGGCGCGCCGCTCGTCGGGGTCCTCGAAGTCGCGGTCGCCGCGGACCGTGATCGTGCGGTCCCGCTCGAGGGTCCGGCTCAGCTCGACGCTGGCCTCGTGGGTCATGTCCTCGAGGTTGATCCGCTCCACGACGTCGCCCTTGCGCCGCTCGTAGACCTCGCCCTCCTCGTCCTCGACCTTCTCCCAGCCGCGCTCGGCCAGGATCTCCCGCATGATCTCCTTCTGCTCGTCGCAGGGGACGATCTCGGTGAGGGACAAGGTCTTGGTCCGCTTGTCCTTGGCGTTGATCGTCTCCTTGACGGAGGCGGAGACGCGGATCACGTAGCTCTGGCTCATGGGGTCGCTCCAAGGCGCTGGAAAGGCGCCAACGAGCATACCAGCGCCGCGCAGGACCAGTGTCGCGCCGTCAGGGAGGGGCTACCCCCAGGAGGTCAGAGAGCCGCTCAGCTGGCGCTCTTCGCGCGCAGGCGCTCGATCTCCTCCACGACCGCGTCGGGGTCGGGCCAGCCGCCGCCGAGGAGCCGCTTGAAGAAGCCGCCCCCGCGCGAGGCGATCAGCTCGCCGTCGACGAGGACGTCGAACTGTCCCGAGCTGCCTTGCTGGATCTCGGCCTCCAGGCCTAGGCGCTGCTTGATGTGGGCGGCGAGACTCGCCGCCCGGGCTTCATAGCCTCAGGCCGTGCAGTAGAGGATCTGGATCTTCATGGCGCCTCCGTGGCGGCGATTCTACGCGATCTGCCAGGCGGCCCCGCTGCTCGTTAGCATGCGGCTCCTCAGGAGGCCCCATGAGCAGCTTCGTGGTCGAGATCCGCCGCCGTGACCCCGCCCTCGAGCCGCCTTCGCTCGAGCTGGTGCGCGCGGCCGGCGCCAGCGTGGCCGGCCTGCGTGAGGCCTGGGTCTACGAGCTCGGCCCCCTGAGCGAGGACGAGGCCCGTCGCCTGGCCGAGGGGCTGCTGGCCGATCCGGCCCTCGACGAGGCCCGCGTCCTCCCCGCCGGGGCCCCCGACGAAGAGGGCTGCGCCGAGGACGAGGCCGTGCTGACCCTGCTGCGCCGCGACGGCGTGATGGACCCCGTCGCGCTCTCGACCCGCGAGGCGGCCGCGCAGCTGGGGATCGAGCTGAGCGAGGTCCGCACCGCGCACCGGCTCTACCTGCGCGGGGCCGAGGGCAAGCCGCCCCGCGAGACGGTCGCGGCGCTGGCCCAGCGCCTGGCCAACCCGGTCGTGGACCGGGCCCTGGTCGAGGAGTCCCAGCTCCCGCCGCACGCCGCCGGCGCCAAGACCCCCACCCTGCGCGAGGAGGTGAGCCTCAGCGGCCTCGACTCGGACGCCCTGGCGGCGCTCTCGCGGGAGCGGACGCTGGCCCTGGACGCCGTGGAGATGCAGGCGATCCAGGCCCACTTCGCCGAGCTGGGGCGCGCCCCGAGCCGGCTGGAGCTCGAGACCCTGGCCCAGACCTGGTCCGAGCACTGCAAGCACAAGACCCTCACCGGCCGGATCGCCTTCAGCGAGCGCGACCCGGCCGGGCAGGAGGTCGCCAGCCGCGGCTACGACAACCTGCTCAAGCAGACGATCTTCCAGAGCACGACCGACCTGGCCGATCCGCGCTGCCTCTCGGTGTTCGCCGACAACGCGGGCGTGGTCCGCTTCGACGACGAGCTGGGCGTGGCGGTCAAGGTCGAAACGCACAACCACCCCTCGGCGATCGAGCCCTACGGCGGGGCCGGGACGGGGATCGGCGGGGTGATCCGCGACATCCTCGGCACGGGGCTCGGGGCGCGCCCGATCGCGAACATCGACGTGTTCTGCGTGGGCGACCTCCACGCGAGCGAGCACCCGGCGGGCACGATCCACCCCAAGCAGCTCCTGCACGGCGTGGTCGACGGGGTGCGCGACTACGGCAACCGAATGGGGATCCCGACCGTGGCCGGGGCCCTGGTCACCGAGCCGCGCTACGTGGGCAACCCGCTCGTCTACGCGGGCACGGTCGGCATGATCCCGATCGAGCACGTGAGCAAGGCGCCCCAGCCGGGCGACTGGGTGATCGCCGTCGGCGGCCGGACCGGGCGCGACGGGATCCACGGCGCGACCTTCAGCTCGCTCGAGCTCACGAGCGAGAGCGAGACCCAGAGCGGCGGCGCGGTCCAGATCGGCAACCCGATCGAGGAGAAGAAGTTCGCCGACGTGCTGCTGGAGGTGCGCGACCAGGGCTGGCTGAACGCGGTCACCGACTGCGGCGCGGGCGGCTTCTCGAGCGCCGTCGGCGAAATGGCCGAGGGGCTGGGCGCGACGGTCGACCTGGCCACCGCCCCGCTCAAGTACGCCGGCCTGGCCCCCTGGGAGGTCTGGATCAGCGAGGCCCAGGAGCGGATGGTCCTGGCCGTCCCGCCCGAGCGCGGCCCCGACGTGATCGCGGCCTTCGCGGCCGAGGACGTCGAGGCGGTCCGGCTCGGCACCTTCGAGGACAGCGGGCGCCTGGTGGTCCGCTGGGGCGAGCAGGTGATCGGCGACATGGACCTGGCCTTCCTCCATGACGGCCTGCCCAAGCAGGAGCGGAGCGCGACCTGGTCCCGTCCGGCGCAGGTCACGCCGGCCCTCCCGCACCGGCCGGCGGGCCCGCTGCTCAAGGAGCTGCTCGCCCAGCCGACCCTGTGCAGCAAGGAGTGGATCGTGCGCCAGTACGACCACGAGGTGCAGGGCGCGAGCGTGCTCAAGCCCCTGGTCGGCGTGCGCTCGACGGGCCCCGGCGACGGGGTCGCCCTGGCGCCGGTCCCGGGCTCGCGACGCGGGGTCACGATCGGGCTGGGGATCCACCCTCGCCTGGCTGACCGCGACCCCTACGCCATGGCCCTGTGGGTGATCGACGAGGCGCTGCGCAACGTGGTCGCCGTCGGCGCCGACCCCAGCGCCTGCGCGATCCTGGACAACTTCTCCTGGGGCGACTGCCGCGACGCCGAGGCGCTCGGGGCCCTGGTCCGCGCCGCCGAGGGCTGCCGCGACGCGGCCCTGGCCTACAAGGCGCCCTTCGTGAGCGGCAAGGACTCGCTCAGCAACACCTACCGGATGCCCGACGGGACGCGGGTCTCGATCCCGCACACCCTCCTGGTGACCTGCGTCAGCGTCGTGGACGACGTGACGCGCCTGATCAGCATGGACCTCAAGGGCGCGGATCACCCCGTGCTGCTGGTCGGCGCCAACGTCCCCGAGCAGCTCGGCGGCTCGCTCCTGCTCGAGCGCCTGGGGCTGCGCGGCGGGCGCGCGCCCCAGGTCGACCTCGAGCGCGCCCCGGGCGTGCTGGCGGCGGTCCACGCGGCGCTGAGCACCGGCGGCGTGCTGGCCTGCCACGACCTCTCCGAGGGCGGGCTGGCCGTGGCCGCGGCCGAGGCGGCCTTCGCGGGCGGGGTCGGCCTCGAGCTCGACCTGGGCGAGCTCGGCGAGGCGCACCCCCTCGACCTGCTCTTCAGCGAGGGGCCGACCCGCTTCCTGCTCGAGCTCGACCCGGCGCGCGAGGCCGAGGTCCTGGCGGCCCTCGGGGACGCGCCCGTGGCGCGCCTGGGGAGGACGAGCGAGACCCCGCGGCTGGTGGTCCGGCGCGAGGGCGCGACGCTCCTGGACGAGGACCTGGCGCAGCTCGAGCAGGTGTGGCGGGCGCCCTTGTTCGAGCTCTACGGTTAAGGCCGCACACTTGGCTGGGCCCGGTGCAGGTCTCGCCTCCTAGAGGAGACCTACTCCTGAGGCAGAGCTGGCATGGCGCTTCGTGCCCGTCCGTGCCCGTCCCGTGCCCTCGTGCGTCGGGGGAATGGGGGAAGGGCGACGCAGGGCGAGCGAGGGTGCAACGCGAAGAAGCTGCCGCAAGAGCGACAGCTGCCTCTCTGTCGAGACAATGAACGGTGAAAACTGGAAAACTCGAAGAAGGCAGCTCCGCCGAGCAGCCACCGCGCTTTCCAG
>MDTG01248802.1_pt1 | contig 25035 bp, 22 predicted proteins | sample 811421 | NCBI WGS metagenome assembly MDTG01 (sample SAMN05326645, study PRJNA326480) | marine metagenome | isolation source: seawater | place: Pacific Ocean: South East | collected 2011 | reverse complement strand
TTAGGTGGAGATCAATATATGTTACAATTAATGCCGTTAGCTCTAGCTTCACTTGGCCTTATTTGTTCAATTGCTGGTATTCTGATGGTAAGACTATTTTCTGAGAAAAGTCCAGACATAGCATTAAGATTTGGAACTATTGGATCTGCAATTGTTTTTATTGTAGCATCATATTTTTTGGTTAATTATTTAGGTGTTTCAACTGGAGTTTGGGCGGCTGTTCTTATTGGCTCAATTGGTGGAATAATTGTTGGACTTGTTACTGAATACTATACTGGAGGACCTCCAGTTAAGAAAATTGCTAAAGGTGGAGAGACAGGGTCTGCAACAATTATGATAACAGGATTAGCTACTGGAATGCAATCTGTCGCTATACCTGTTTTTACAATAGTGTGTATTATTTTTACTGCTAACTATTTCGCTGGATTATATGGTGTTGGTATTGCTGCTATCGGAATGTTAAGTACTGTAGGAATAACAATGGCAATCGATGCATATGGACCTGTTGCTGACAATGCTGGGGGTATAGCAGAGATGGCAGAAATGGGAAAAAAGACAAGAGAAATAACCGACTCTTTAGATGAGGTTGGCAACACTACTGCAGCTATTGGTAAAGGTTTTGCAATAAGTGCAGCGGCTCTTGCAGCTTTAGCATTAATAAGTGCTTATATTGAAAAAATATCTATGAGTGATCCTTCATTCGTATTAGCTATTAATGATCCTTTAGTATTAAGTGGTATGTTTTTAGGAGGAATTTTTCCATTTCTTGTTAGTGCAATGACAATGACCGCTGTTGGAGATGCTGCTTTTGACATGATAAAAGAAATAAGAAGACAGTTTAAAGAAATTCCAGGATTACTTGAAGGTAAAGCAAAACCAGATACAGCAAAGTGTGTTGATATAGCTACACAAGCGGCATTGAGAAAAATGATATTACCGGGATCTCTTGCTGTTCTTGCTCCAGTGATAGTTGGTTTTATATTGGGGCCTAAAGCACTTGGTGGAATGTTAGGGGGTGCTTTGATATGTTGCGTTATGATGGCTTTAATGATGTCGAACGCAGGTGGAGCTTGGGATAATGCTAAAAAATTTGTAGAAAAAGGTAATTATGGCGGAAAAGGATCTGAAGTTCATAAGGCAGCTGTAGTAGGAGACACAGTTGGAGACCCACTTAAAGACACTTCAGGACCTTCAATGAATATTTTAATTAATGTAATGGCAATTGTAAGTTTAGTAATTGCCCCATTATTGATATAATTATTCGTTAATTATATTGGAAAAATCTAAATTACCTTTCCCATTTTTGGTAACCTGTTTGTATTTTTTAAAAGTTTGTATTCCGTAATTAATGTCTGTTTTTGTCTCTGTTGCAGCATCAACCGCTAATCCTAAATCTTTGTACATTAAGGCGGTTGCAAATCCACCTGAATAGTCTCTATCAGCAGGAGAATTTGGTCCAATTCCTTTGATTGGACAATAGGAATTAACTGCCCAACATGATCCTGTTGAAGTTGAAATTACTTCAAATAATTTATCTAAATCTAGGCCTAGGTTTTTTCCTAGGTTAAAACTTTCACCTACAGCTATCATTGTTGATGCTAAAAGCATGTTGTTACATATTTTTGCACTTTGTCCCGCACCTTCTTCACCGCATAAAATAGAGTTTTTGCCCATTATTTCAAATAGAAATTTCATATCTTTATATATATCTGCATTACCTCCAACCATAAAAGTCAATGTTCCTTGGTCAGCACCAATCACGCCACCTGATACGGGTGCATCCAATGTAAATAAGCCCTTATCTTTTCCAAGCATTTGTACTGATCTAGATGTTTTTACGTCTATTGTAGAACAATCGATAAGATATTGACCTGGTTTTGACACAGCTATAATTTCTGACCAAACTGCATTTACAGCAGTACCATCTGGTAACATTGTAATAATTATTTCTGCTTCATTCATAAGAGACTTCAAATTCTCAGCAATAACTATGTTTTGATTTTTAATGTAATCATAAGCACTATTATTTATGTCATAGCCAATAATTTGATGATTTTTTTTAGCCAGATTTACAGACATACCCTTTCCCATATTACCTAAACCAATAAAACCAATCTTTTTCATTTTAAATTTCTCCTCTGTTTAAGAACATTTTGAATAGGATTTGTTTGAGTTTTTAAAACTCTATTAAAGCTTAATCTTTTATCATAAATTTGCAAATCATGTTTGAGTCTTAAAAGATACGGATACCATTCTCTAGATAACTTAGTTTTCCAGCACCAAAGTAAAAAATCTATAGCTTTGTAGGTTTTTTCCGAATGTTTAAATTGTTTCATTTTTTTTTCAAATGAAAAGTTTGGCGACATGAAATAATCACAAATGTTAAAAAATAAAGTTGGAATATTATTGTTTAATAAAATGTTTTTCCATAATTTAGTATCATCTTCCAATGCTGTTTTATTAACTATTTCTAATATAAGCTTGTCAGTTTCTATCATTCCAGTACCATTGATCATAGACTTTTCAATTAAATTTTTATTTTTCCAAGGACCAATAAATAATTTATTAGGGCAATAGTCATTTGCATAAAAGTTATCCCAATTAACAATTTTATTTTCTTTAACTTTTTGTAGTAAAATCTTTTGGTTGCTGCAAAAATTCTTTGAAACTATATATTTACCAGTATAAAATACCTGTACATCTTTATTTAGAGTTTTAAAAAAATCAGTTAGATACTTTTCATTTTCTAAAACTAGTTCGTCTGAATATATTCTAGGTACTGAAAATACTGATTTTTCAAGTTTACTTTCAATTTCATTTATTATTTTTGCATGAATTACACCCTCGGCTTCATTTTTTACCCTAAGGTTAAAATCATCAGGTATATCGTCAAACAAGATGGCAATATATTGGGTATTAAAAGATAAAAAAACTTCAAATTTTTGAATCAGAAAGTTTATATCTTCTTTTTTTCCCATAGAATAGGATTTGTAATTAAAATCTAAACCAGGAGAGATACCAACTATAACGTTAACGTTTTGTTTTTCAGCGTATTTAATAAATTTTTCAAAATCTCTGAGCCATTTTTTTTTGTACTCTAATCGCCATTTATATCTATGGTTAATATCTTCCTTTGGGCAATAAAAATAAAAATTCATATCATTTTTTGCTAAAACATCTAGAATTTCATATCTTTCTTTCCAAGATAATAAATTTCCATAATATCCTTCGATATATCCTTTTATTTTTTTAAAATTAAGATTTTTCATATATAATTAATATAAATTTAAAAAGGAAATAGATAAATGAAAATTTTAGCAATTGGAGCTCATCCTGATGATATTGAAATTTTTATGTTTGGTATACTTGCTTTATACAAGAAACAAAAACATGAATTATATTTAGGTGTGGCAACTGATGGTTCATTAGGGGGGAAAGGGCCAAAAAAACAATTAATTGCAAAAAGAAAAAAAGAAACGAAAAATGGTTTAATTGAGTTAGGTATACCTCATTGTTTTAATTTTCCAGATGGACATTTAGGGGATGATTTTTCACATAAGAAAATTATACAAAAATATATTTTTAAAATTAATCCTGATTTGATAATTACACACCATATTAATGACTATCATTCTGATCATTGTAACTTATCGGAAATTATATCTAAAGTCTCTGGACACTATTTTCCTATAATATATTGCGAAACAATGATGGGCTTGAACTTTTCTCCAACATATTATGTAGATATTTCAAAAGTTTTTGAGATGAAAAAAAAGGCTATTCTTTGTCATGAATCACAAGAACCAAAAAGATTTATAAATTTAGTTCAAATGATGAATGGTTATAGGGCAGCACAATGTAATTCTCCAATAGGCACATTTGCTGAATGTTATTATTTTAAAAAATCTTTTCCTTTTACAGATATATCAAATTTATTGCCAGAACCACCAAAAATAAAACCATTTAACATTCAAAATCAGGTTGGTTTCTTATAAATTGAATTTTTTAATCAATTTTCCTCCAGTAAGTGGTACTTTTACTCCTGTCGTTTTGGGAAAAGTTATTGGGAGTTTGTAAAATGAGCGAGCAGATAAATATGCTATCATTTCAGACTCAATGAAATCTGGATCAATTTCAAGAATTGTATCTTGTAATAGAATATCATCAAAAAGATCCTTTATTTTAGAAACAAGAAATTTATTTTTACTACCTCCTCCGCATAAATATAAACTTTTAACTTTACTTGGAAGATATTTGATTGAGTTTACTATAGAAATGATGGTTAATTCTAATAAAGTAGCCATAGTATTTTCTTTAGAGTGATTTTTTAAAATAAGTGCGTTGAGATAATTATTAAAGTAATTTTTGTCTAGAGACTTTGGAGGTTTTATTTGAAAAAAAATATCTCTTGAAAAACTTTTTGCAAATTTTTTATCAACAGTTCCTTTTGATGCCATAAATCCATCTTTATCAAAAAAATTGTCTGAAATTAACTGCATAAAATCGTCCATCAAACAATTTCCTGGACCAAGATCAAAACCTATTAATGTTTTACCATCCCAATAAGTTAAATTTAAAATACCTCCAATATTTAAAAAACAACTAGGAAGTTTAAAACTAAATTTATCCATCAAATATTTATGATATACAGGTGCTATGGGTGCTCCTTGCCCACCTGATTTAATATCCTCAGATCTAAAAGAGTAAATAATATTTTTTTTGCTTTCTTTTGATAATAAGTATGGGTTACCAAGTTGAATGGATTTTTTTTTTACTGGATCATGGTGTATAGTTTGCCCATGAAAACCAATTAAATCTATATTATCTCGTAAGGAAAAGTTTTTTAGTGATTTTAAATGTAGTTTAGTTACAAAATTATTTGCTTCCTCATATAACTTATTATTTCTTATAATATCATCTTTATTTTTCAATATTTGGTTTAATTTCTTTTTTTGATTATGATCATATTCAAAAAAATAGTTTTTTATATTTTTGAGATCTAAGCCATCAGTCTGGACTAAACTTATATCAATGCCATCCATACTAGTTCCAGTCATCATCCCAATGACATTTAAAAAACTATTTTTCATAAAGTTTACCTTTTGTAAAAATACTTATACTATATGTTATGTCAAAGTTGCCACCAACTGAATTACCAATGAAAATCAATAAGACAATTGATAAACTTGATATTTATGAGAGTATCAATTTGATGATAAATGATCAACAACTAGCAATTCAAGCAATCTCAAAACAAACAAAAACTTTAGAGTTAATTATTTCTAACATGTACCAAAAGTTAATTGAGTTTTCTGATTCAAGGTTGATTTATTGCGGTGCTGGAACTTCTGGAAGAATTGCTGTTCAAGACGGGGTAGAACTATATCCGACATTTGGATGGCCAAAAAAAAGATTTAAATTTATTTTAGCTGGCGGGGATAAAGCTTTAACAGCTTCAATTGAAAATTCTGAGGATGGAAAAGAAACTGCAATTAAATATTTAGACAACTATAAAATTTCTAATAAAGACATTGTAATTGGTTTAGCTGCAAGTGGTAATACTCCTTTCACATGCCAACTCTTATCAGAAGCAACCGCCAGGAATGCATTAACTATAGCATTGACAAATAACCCTCATGGAGACGTAATTAAACACTCAAATCATCATATTATATTAGATACTGGACAAGAAGTTATAACTGGTTCAACGCGATTAAAAGCTGGTACATCTCAAAAAATTTGTTTAAATATAATCTCATCTATCTTGATGACAAAATTAGGTTTCGTTAAGGATGGATTGATGATTAATTTAGTGCCTGCAAATGAAAAGTTAAGAAAAAGAAAAATGATAATTAAAAATTATTTTAAAAATAAAAAAAAATAAAATGAACAAAAAGGTATTGATTACAGGATGTAGTGGTTTTGTAGGTTTTCATATATCGAAACTATTATTAGAAAATAACTGGGAAGTCGTTGGTATTGATGCATTAACAACATATTATGATGTAGCTTACAAAAAGAAAAGACAGGATATTTTAAAAAAATTTAAAAATTTTTCTGTTTATAATAAAAACATAGAAGAAGAAAATTTTTTAAATGACATTGTTGAAAAATATAAACCTAATATAGTTTTACATTTAGCTGCACAAGCGGGTGTTCGTCATTCTTTAGAAAACCCAGAGGCATACTTATATTCAAATTTAATTGGAACATACAAAGTTTTAGAAGCAACAAAAAATAATAAAATTGATCATCTACTTATGGCTTCTTCTTCTTCTGTATATGGAGCAAACGAAAAACTGCCATTTACTGAAAATCAGAAATGTGACACCCCTTTATCTTTTTACGCAGCTACAAAAAAATCTAACGAAACTATGGCTCATTCTTATTCACATCTTTATTCAATACCAATAACTATGTTTAGATTTTTTACGGTATATGGACCATGGGGTAGACCTGATATGGCATTATTTAAGTTTACGCAAAGTATTCTTGAAGATAAAAAAATTCAAATTTTTAATAATGGAGTTATGGAAAGAGATTTCACTTATATATCAGATCTTGTTAAAGGTATAGTTTTATTGATAAACAAAGCTCCTTTGTTGAAGAAGTTTCGAACAGAAAATATTTCTGATGACAGTTTATCAAAAGTTGCGCCTTTTAGAATAGTGAATATTGGTAATTCAAAGCCAGTAAAATTATTAAATTTAATAGAGTTATTAGAAAAAAATTTAATGAAAAAAGCTATAAAAGAATTTTTACCCATGCAGCCTGGGGATGTCCAAAAAACTTGGTCTTCTATTAAACTAATTAATAGATTGACAAATTTTAAACCTGAAGTATCTATCGAAGAAGGAGTAAGTAATTTTGTCAATTGGTATTTGAATTATATTAAAAAAAATGATTTGAATAATTCTTAGATGTTAAAATTAAAAGATATAAAATTAGTTGTAATTGGACTTGGTTACGTAGGTTTGCCATTAGCAATCGAATTTTCTAAAAAGAGAAAAGTATTAGGCTTTGATATTAATATAGATAGAATTGATGCATTAAATCAAAATATTGATATAAATAATGAATTCTCAGTAGATCAACTAAGTGGCTTAAAAAATATTTGTTTTATATCTGATTTAAATAACTCTGACAATAATTGCTATATAATTACAGCTCCGACACCTATTGATGAGTTTAAAAAGCCAAACCTAGATTTTTTAAAAAATGCCACAGAAATAGTAAGTAGAATTTTAAAAAAGAATGATATTATAATCTATGAGTCAACTGTTTATCCGGGCTGCACTGAAGAAATTTGTGTTCCTATTTTAGAAAAAGGATCTAGCTTAAAATATAATCAAGATTTTTACTGTGGCTACAGTCCAGAAAGAATAAATCCTGGAGATAAAAATAGAACAATTAAAGATATTAAAAAAATTGTTTCAGGTTCTAACAAATTTGTAAAAAGCTTAATTAATGATCTTTATTCAGAAATTATAGAAGCAGGAACTTTTTCTGTAAGTTCAATTAAAGTAGCTGAAGCAGCTAAAGTTATAGAAAACTCACAAAGAGATTTAAACATTGCTCTTATGAATGAGTTATCAATTATTTTTGATAAAATTGGAATTGATACTGAAGAAGTACTGACTGCGGCTGAAACAAAATGGAACTTTCACAAATATAGACCTGGTCTAGTCGGGGGACATTGTATTGGTGTAGATCCATATTATTTAACGTATAAATCTGAAGAATTAGGTTATATTCCTGAAATTATTCTAGCTGGCAGAAGATTGAATGACAAGATGAGTTCTCATGTTGTAGATAAACTTATAAGAAATATGATTAAAAATAAAATTGAGATTAATAATTCAAATATCTTAGTCATGGGCCTAACTTTTAAAGAGAATTGTAAGGATTTAAGAAATTCAAAAGTTTTTGATATAGTTTCAGAGTTAAAAGGATTAAATGTAAATATTGATATATTTGATCCTCTTGTAGATATAGAAATTCAAGGTTTAAATCTGACTAAAAAACTAAAAAAAAATTTTTATGATGCAATATTAATAACAGTTGCACATGATGAATTTAAAAAGTTTTCAAAAAGAGAATTGAAAAATTTATGTAAATCAAACTCTATTATTTTTGATTTAAAACACTTGTTAAAGATTAATGATGTTGATTTAAGATTATAATTAATACAAATAGTTAACAATTTGAATATAAATCATTAAGTGAAATTAAATTTATCATAGATATATTATTCGTTTTTTTATTAATTGACAAAAAGGCTTATATTTTAGAATAATACACGAAATTAAATCTTTTTTAAAATTATTATAGTTAGGTTTTATCATCAAAATTTTAGGAATAAATGCTTCTGGATTTAATACTTCTACATGTTTGCTCGTAGACGGTGTTCCTAAATTTGCAGTAGAAGAAGAAAGACTTATTAGGGAAAAGAGGACAAGAAAATTTCCTTATAAAGGAATAAATGAGGCATTTAAACTTTTTGAAATTTCTATAGAGGATTTAGATTGTATAGCTATTGGTTGGAATCCTTCAATAAATCTTGAGACTTATAATAGTTCTTTTTCAGATGGTAGATCAAGATTTATAGGTGAGTATTTTTACAGTGTTGCAAATAATCTTTTAAGGTTTACTGGAGATGTTGGTGACATAAGCGAACAAATAATTCAATTAAAATCTGGGAAAAAAATAAATATTTTTTTTGTAAGACATCATTTAGCACATGCTTCAAGTTTTTATTCATCAGGTTTTAAAGATTCTTCAATACTTACAATTGATGCCTTTGGAGAAAAAGAGTCTGTAACTTTCTCACTTGCAAAAAATAATGATATAAGCACTATTTGGAAACAAGAATTTCCACACTCTCTGGGTTCATTCTATTCCGCGTTTACTTCGTTTCTTGGCTTTCAACCACAAAATGATGAGTGGAAAGTTATGGGTGCGAGTGCTTATGGTGATAGTCAAAAATTTCAAAAAAAAATAAAAGAAACTTACGAAATTTTAGAAGAAGGTTTTCAATTAGATTTAAGTTTTTTTAATCATTTCCAATTTCATAGACCCGGCTTATTTACAGAAAAACTTTCTTCTTTGTTAAATTTGTCTCCCAATATTCAAGATAAAGAACTAACCCAAGAATATTATGATTTAGCAGCAGCAGTTCAAAAATCATTTGAAGAAATTTATTTTTCATTAATTAAACAATTGTTTAAAAAAAATCATTCTCAAAATTTAGTAATTTCTGGTGGTAGTGCTTTAAATTCACTTGCAAATGGAAAAGTTCTAGAAAATAGTAATTTTAAAAAAATATTTATTCCTCCGGTACCTGATGATAGTGGGGTAAGTTTGGGAGCCGCTCAATACGTTTATAATAAAATTTATAATGGTAATAAACAATATGTGATGAATAACAATTATTTAGGTCCAAAATATACTGAGGAAAGAATTTTGAAAACTTTAAAAACATGTAAGTTAAATTTCAAAAATATTGTTAATGTTGAAGAACATGCAGCAAAAAAAATTGTAGAAGGTAAAATAATAGGTTGGTTCCAGGGTTCTTTAGAATTTGGAGATAGAGCTTTAGGAAATAGAAGTATTATTGCAGATCCAAGAGACAAGTTGATGAAAGATAAAGTTAATAAACTGGTTAAATATAGAGAGCCTTTTAGACCTTTTGCTCCAGCTATTTTGTATGAAGAGCTTGAAAATTACTTTGTTAATCCAAGTCCAACTCCTTTTATGGAAAAAGTATTACATGTAATAGAAAGTAAAAAAAAATTAATTCCTGCAGTAACTCATGAAGACGGTACAGGCAGAGTTCAAACTGTTTCAATAGAAAATAATCATAAATTTTATAAATTAATTTATTCCTTTTATAAACTTACAAACATACCTATACTCATGAATACTAGTTTTAATCTAAAGGGAGAACCAATAGTTTGCTCTCCAGAGGATGCTATTCGTACTTTTTTTTCGTCTGGTTTGGATTTGCTATATATAGAAAATTTTTGTATTTCGAAGTAGGTGAAATTAAAAAAAATCTTCTTTTTTAAAAATTTGACCTTGTGCAATATTGTTTTTAATTTTTTTCCCTATTAATTTATCTTCATCACCTGGAAAAAAACCTGTGCCAGGCCTTACCCATGTTAAATCTTCATAAGTTAATATTTTATTTTTCTCTAAATTAAATTTAGCAGCTATCGATCTTCTAGACGATATCAAACTAGATTTTTCACATTCTTGTATTTCACTAATATCTTTTCCAATATAATTAAATATGTTATTAATTTTATCAACTAACTCTTTCATTTCTTTAGGATCAGAAGAGATTTGATGATCTCTAAAATCAGAAAAGTTTTTATCTATTGTAAAGTGTTTTTCTATGATTTGTGCACCTAAAATAACTGCATACAGAGATGCATCAATTCCAATTGTATGGTCAGAATAACCAATAAAAATATTTGGGAAATGTTTTTTTAATTTAGTTATATAATTCAGATTTGCTTCTTGTTCTGGAACAGGGTAACTTGAGACGCAATGTAAAAAAGATAAACAGTTGATGTCGCCGTTTTCGGTCCATATTTCGACAATTTTTTTTAAATCATCTATAGTTGTCAAACCTGTTGATAAAAAAGTAGGCTTTTTAAATGAAGATATTGTTTTTATAAGAGGATAGAAATTATTATCTCCTGAAGCAATTTTAAACAAATTTTGAAAATCATTTAACTTTAATGCACTATCAATGTCAAAAGGGGTTGAAAAGAAAATCAACCCATGGTCATTTGCTATTAAAGATAATTTTTGAAATTGTTCATATTCAAATTTAAAACTTTCTAATTTATTTAATCTTTCTCTATCATCACTATTTACTAGATACTTTGGTTGTATCGTCTGAAATTTCACAGCGTCTACTCCAGCTTCAGCAGCTTTTTCAATGAGTAATTTTGCAACATCAAAATTACCTTCATGGTTGTTACCTATTTCAGCAATAACAAAAATTTTATTTTTTTTTACTAAATTTTTAATCATTTAATTTATTTTTATCAATTTGTTTGATCTTCTTATAATCTAAATTCCTTAACATAAATCTAGAAAAAAAAAAGAAAATTTTGTTCAAGAATGCTTGTTTAAATATTTATTAATTTTATTTTACATCAAATTTGAAATGAGATAAGTTAACTTTAATTTTAACTGGAGGAAAAAAATAATGGGAAAAAAAATGCAATCTTACAACAAAAGTGAACATGGTTCTTATTATCCGTTACCCGAAGTTTCTCCATACTCAAAAATAAGTGACTATAGAATTAAAAATACTAAATTTGTCTTCAAAAAATGTAATGAATATATCAATTCCCATTTCAATAATATTAAAAAAGAGGTAGACAGTATTATAGATATAGGTTGCGGGAATGGTGAATTAATTTATTACTTATCTACAATATGGAAAAAGCAAAAATTAACTGGAATTGATATCACGCCAGATTTTATCGATGTTGCAAATAAACTAAATAAAGATATACCAAATACTAATTTCGAAACAGCTGATATTTTTGACTTAAATCCAGAAGATTACAAATCAGATGCAGTTTGTTGTGCATCTGTATTGCAAATATTTCCAGATCCAGAGGATATTTTAAATAAATTAATTGACATTGTTGATGATCAGGGAATTTTAGTAATCAGCTCAAGATTTAATCCTCATGATGTCTCCCTAATTATACAATTTAGAGAAGAATCAGTTGAAATTGCAAAAGATGTATGGAGATGTGATTTTAATCTGCCATCGGAAAAATGGATTAAACAAATTATTTCTAAACGAGATGATGTAAAAAATTTAAGATTTGAATATCCAGTTATGACTGACCAAATTCCAAAAAAAGATCATGAACCTATTACCCACAAATGGACTGTTCCTAATCCGAATGGTGGCTATGATATTGTAAATGGAATGCAGTCAGTATTTAATCCTGCTTTTTTAATTTTAGAAAAAAAATGAGTATAAGCTGTTTTGCATCATATAATTTACCATCTTCTTTATATCTTTTATAAATCATCAGTCAGCATTAGACTATGATTATCGCTATAATACCAGCTAAGGGTACTTCTACAAGATTGCCAAATAAAAATATGATTGAAATTCTGGGAAGGCCAATGATTTATTACACTATAAATTACGCAAAGAAATCTTCGTTTATAAATGATATTTATGTATCAACAGATCAACAAAAAATTAAAGAATATTGTCAAACTCTTGGTATTAAAACAATTCATAGACCTATAGACTTATGTGGGGAAACGCCAATAATTGATGTTTATAGACATGCTTACATGCAACTAAAAGATAAACTAGAAATTAAAACAATGATAGGTCTTCAACCAGATCATCCGGATAGAACATTAATATTAGATGATGTGATAAAACTATTTCAAAAAAAACAAGTACATGAATTAACTAGTTGTGAACTCAATAAAAAAAAGAATGGAGCACACTACATTTTGTCAAAAGAAGTTTTATTAGGAAAAGATCCTTTAACCACTTATCAAATAATTGATGATTGTACAAATGTACATTTTAAAGAAGACTTAAAAATTGCTGAGAAAAATATTTTAAATTTTGATGCCTAAAAATAAAAAATCTAATTTAATACTTGTTGCTGATGAATTTGGTTTAGACTCAAATAATGTTTACTTACCTATTTTTCCAAAAAATTCTAAAATTAATAGAAAAAGATTTAATTATAATGATAACAAAAATCTTCATCTAAAATCACGCAAATATTGTATGAATATAGCTAAAATTTTAGAGAACTTCTGTTACGAGAATATTTTAAATGAATTAAAACCTTCTTTAAAAAATATTTTCTACCCAATATCATATATGTTTATTAATAGTTATTTAGAAATTTTTTTTAGAGTAAAGGCAACTTTAATAAATAATCGTAATCAAAAGATACTTATACCAAATTGCTTTAATGTTCCTGATATTTTTTCATTTAATCAATTACAAGATTATATAATTAGCGATTGGAGATTTAATCAAATACTGGTTTCTAGAATTGCTAAATCATTAAAGGTATCTTCTTTTTTAGATATTAAAAATATAAAACATATAAATTCAGGAATCACAGAAGATTATAAAAATTATACAAGCCATCCTGTTGTAGCCAATAAAATTGAAGAATTTATTCAAAAAATTTTAAACAGAGTTTCAATTTTTTTTAGAAAATTCAATTTACGAAAAAAAAATGTTTTACTAAGTTTTGGTTTTGCTCATGCAGATTATTATTTGGGTTTGAATAACTTTTTTGGTCCTTTTGGCATTTTTAAAAACTGTAAAAATAATTTAAGTGAAAATAAAATTATAGATCAAGATTTAAGAAATTTAATAAAAAAAAAAAACTCAGAAGAAAATATCAGAAGAAATTAATATTTTTTTAAAAAAAGATTTTTCGGAGTTTTTAAGTAGTGAAGATATTGATATATGTTCGCAAGATTTAACAGAGACCTTTTTTGAAATTATTCCAGTAAATTATTTTGAAAATCTTGAAATAAACTTGAATTTGGCCCACGAAGATCTCAAGGGTACCAAAGGTATGATAGGGACAGATATAAATGTTGATAAGGGTTATATTTATTCATGTCTAGCAAAATATTTGAAACTTAAAACGATAGCTGTTCAACACGGAGGGCATTGTGGCTATTTGGATTGTAAAAATAATAGCAACGAGTTTTATTATTATATGTCTGATTATTTAATCACATGGGGGTGGAACAAATTTGATGAATTAATGTCACCTTGTCAGGCAATTCCACTTCCTTCAATTAGATTGGCTCAGTTTTGTAAAAATAAATACTTTCAATATAACAATATTCCTAAAAAAGAAATTGAAAAAAAAGTTTTATTTTTTTCTTTTACAATTTTTAGATTTTCATCTTTTTCAAATAATTTGGCAATTTCTGATTATTTGCCAAGTATTATTTCCGATAGAATTAAAATGGTAGAAGCTTTTAAATTAAAAAAAATTAAAATATTTTATAAAACTGAAAAAAGAAGTATTAAACTTTTTAACTCTTATTACCCAATATTGAAAAAAGAAGGAGGTAAATATTTTGAACTTTTAGATTTATTTTCAAGAGGTATTAGTGATGATTTGATTAAAAAATATCCAATAATTATTTTTGATGAAATTGGCTCTGGAGCTCTTGAAAGTTTAGCAAAAGGAATTCCAATTATGATATATTGGAAACAAATACATTGTAGAGAAGCATTATATGCAAAAAATGATCTTAAAAAGCTAAAAGATTGTAGAGTTTTATTTGACGATTTTGAAAAGTTAACTAGCGAACTTAATTTATTTTTTAAAAACCCACATAAATGGATGAATTGTAAAAAAAGGAAGGAGAATATTAGATTTTTTTGTTTCAAATATGGTTTAACAGATCAAAAATGGTCTAAAATTTGGAAAAAAAATCTTAGAAAGCTTATTAGCTAGCCGTTCATCCATATAAAATAAATTCAGTAGTAGCAATACTTAATTGAGCATGCCAGTATTTTATATTACAAATGAAAATATAAAAAGTTGAATCATCTTATTTAATTTATGAGAAATAATATTAAACGTATCAATAACCCTGCAAAACCGAATAAGCATGTTCTATTTTTAGGATATGATCGAATTCAAACTAGGATTATCAATGAATTAATGAATAAAAATTGTTGCATAGATCATACAGATCAACCAATCAAAATAATAAATGATTATGACCTGATTATTTGTTATGGTTATCGACATATTTTAAAAAAGGAGTTAATTCATACAATTAAATGTCCTATATTTAATTTACATATATCATATTTACCGTTCAATAGAGGTTCCCATCCAAATTTTTGGTCATTTTATGATCAAACCCCATCTGGAGTAACTATTCACTTAATTGATGAAGGTATAGATACAGGCCCAATAGTTTATCAAAAATATGTAAATTTTGATGAAGGTGAAATAACATTTGAACAAACATATTTAAGATTAAAAAAAGAAATTGAAAAACTTTTCATTGAAAATATAAAAGAAATACTCTCAAATTTATGGTTATCAATACCTCAAAAAGGAGATGGTTCTGTTCATTATATTAAAGATTTACCAAAGAATTTTTCTGGATGGAAAAGTAATATTAAAGATGAAATTAAAAAGTTAAAAAAAGAAAAATTACAAAATGAAAAATAAAAAAATTTTTATAGATAAAAAAGAAATTTCTTATAAGCAATCTCCCTATGTAATAGCAGAAATTTCAGCAAATCATAACGGTTCAATAAAGCGTGCATTAGACACAATTAAAGCTGCAAAAAAATGTGGAGTAGATGCAATTAAAATTCAAACATACACTCCGGATACTTTAACCATTGATGTAAGTAATAATGATTTCAAAATTAAAAATGGATTATGGAAAGATCGTACACTTTATAACCTATATAGTGAAGCTTACACCCCTTTTGAGTGGCATAAAGAGTTGTTTGACTATGCAAAAAAAATAGACATAACTATTTTTTCATCACCTTTTGATGAAACTGCTGTTGATTTGTTAGAAAAATTGAAAGCACCAGCATACAAAATTGCTTCTTTTGAAATTATAGATCTTCCTTTGATAAAATATATCGCAAGAACAAAAAAACCGGTAATTATATCTACTGGAATGGCATCTTTTTCTGAAATTAGAGATGCATTAAAAACTGCAAAAACAAACGGATGTAAAGACATTATTTTACTACATTGTATAAGTAGTTATCCAACACCTTTAAGCGAAGCAAATATAAATGCTCTAAAAATATTAAGAGACGAGTTTAATGTTCAAATAGGATTATCTGATCACACAATTGGTGATTTATCAAGTATTGTAGCCACAGGTTTAGGTGCTACTGTTATTGAAAAACATTTTACTTTATCAAGAAAAGAAGGTGGTGTTGATAGTACTTTTTCGTTAGAGCCGTCTGAAATGAAAATGTTTGTAAATAATATTAAACTTGCCTTTTCTACAATTAAATCAAAGAAAATAATAAGATCTTCAATTGAAAATGAAAATAAAATTTTTAGGCGTTCTATATATTTTGTAAGTGATATTGAAATTGGACAAAAGATTACAAAATCTCACATAAGGAGAATAAGGCCTGGATTTGGCCTTGAGCCAAAATATTATGAGGAAGTTCTTGGCTCAACTTGTTTAAAAAAAGCCAAAAGAGGAGATCGTGTTACATTTAAACATTTTAAAAAAATATAAGTTATGAAAAAAAAATTAGAAATTGTTATTATATTATCACATTTAATGAACGAAGATGGTTTGTTAAATATAGAAAGCATAAAAAGAATAGAAAAAGGAGTTCAAATTTTTAATAAAAGAAAGTGCTCTTTTTTAGCTACTTCAGGATGGGCTTATAGAAAAGATTGTTCACTTGCTCTCGGTGATGCAGTGTCAAATTATATAAAAAAAAACTTCAAGTTAGATAATTGTCAGATAATTTCAGATACTAACTCAAGAGACACCGTTGGTGATGCATTCTATTTAAGGAAAAAATTAAGAAAAATAAAATATACTAAATTAATTGTAGTAACTTCAGATGTTCATGTGAACAGAACAAAAATAATTTTTGAAAATTTCTTTTCTAATGCCTTTATAGAAGTCTATGGGGTTAAAACAAAACTTGCTAATAATATAAATATTATAAAAAATGAAAAACTCTCTTTAACTGCATTTATAGAGACATTTAAAGACGTAGACTTTAAAAAAGAATTATCAATTTATAATGCATTAAAAGAAAATCATCCTTATTACAATGGAGAAATTTATGAAAAAATTTAAAAATACGTTACTATATTTGTATGCTTAGTTTAAAACTTTTTCAATAGAATCTGAAACATAAATTAAATCATCTTTTGTCATGTCAGGGTAGATTGGTATACTCAAAGCTTCTTTGAAATAACTCTCTGCTTCAGGGCAATGACCAGCACGAAACCCCATATCTTCATAGAATGGCTGTCTATAAACAGGGATATAATGAATGTTTACAAGAATACCAAGTTTAGTGAGTTTATAATAAACAGTTTTTTGAAATAGTTTTTTATTTTTAAGATCTAATCTTATCACATACAAATGAAAAGTAGACTTACTGTCTGCAATTTCGTATTGAGTTCTTATAGGCAAGTTTTTTAATCTTGTTGTATAAAAATTTGCAATTTTTCTTCTTTTATCAACAAAAGCATCTAATTTCTTCATTTGACTGAAACCTAAAGAAGCAGCTATATCTGTCATTCTGTAGTTGAGTCCAATGCTAACTTGTTGATAATTCCAAATCTCATCTGCACTTCTTTTTCTCATATTTTTTTTTATAGAATGTATACCATGGCTTCGAAATCTTTGTAGTTTGTTAGCGATTAATTTTGATTTTGTTACAGCAATTCCTCCTTCACCGGTAGTGATAATTTTAACAGGATGAAAACTAAAAATACAAATATCACTGTATTGACAGGAACCAACTGGTAAATTTTTGTAGTAACCTCCAATTGCATGTGAAGCGTCTTCAATAATTTTAAAACCATACTTTTTACTCAATTGAAAAATTTTTTTCATATCACATGATTGTCCTGCGAAATGGACAGGTACAACAATTTTGGGTAAACAATTCTTTTTCTTCGCAAGAATTAATTTTTCTTCTAAACATGATGTACTCATATTTAAAGTGTTTTTATCAATATCTATAAAATCAACTTTCGCTCCGACTAAAATTGCACAGTTAGAACTTGAAACAAAAGTGTTAGCACTTGTCCACAAAAAGTCTCCAGGCCCTAACCCAAGAGCCAAACAAGAAATATGCAACGCTGAAGTCGCACTATTTACAGCAAAGCCGTATTTAACTCCACAATAATTTTTTATTGCATCTTCAAACAATGGAACTTTTGGACCTTGAGTAATAAAATCACTCTTAAGAGTTTTTATGACAGCTTCAATGTCAAAGTCATCGATTGATTGTTTTCCATAATTTATTAATTTGTTATATTTGGGCATTTTTTAAAAGTATTTGATATTAATAAATTAATTTTTTAATCAATTCAATCTTTTAAAAATTTTTTAAAGTTAATTTATTCATAGAAAAATAATTTTTTATTGATTGAAGAAAAAAAAATTTAAATTATTAATGGAATAAATAATTAAAAGAATTGGGTATTTAATGATATCAAATAAGACTTTAAAAGTAGGAATTATTGGTTTGGGTATTGGCGAAGCTCATATTAAGTCATACCAAAAAATTTCAAATGTTGAAGTATTTGCAGTATGTGATTTTGATAAAAAGCGTCTGAACTTTATAAAAAAAAAATATAAGATACCGTATGCTTTTGAAAATTATAAAAAGATTACAGAAAATAATGATATTCACGTGGTATCAATTTGTAGTTACGACAATTTTCATGCTGAACAAATTATGTCATGTTTGAAAAATGGAAAACATGTAATGGTTGAAAAACCAGCTGTTTTAAAACCTTTAGAAGCTGAACAAATATTAAAGTTTTTACAAGATACTAAACTTTATATTACTTCGAACCTTATATTGAGAAAATCTCCTAGGTTTATAAAATTAAAGCAAATGATTGAGTCTAACTTATTTGGAGAAATATTTCATATTGAGGGTGATTATTTACATCACATATTACATAAAATCACTGAAGGTTGGAGAGGCCAAATGGACTTCTATTGTACTGTTTATGGTGGAGGGATACATCTTATAGATTTAATGCGATGGTTGATGAGTGAGGAAATTAAAGAGGTCACATCAATGGGAACATCAATTCCTGTTAAAAATTCTAATTATAAGTGGATGGATACTATAACTTCTTTGTTAAAGTGGGAAAATGGTGCAACCGGTAAGACTACAACATGTCTTGCACCTATAAGAAATAAGTTTCATTCTCTTAATATTTATGGAACAAAAAAAACATTTATTAACGATAGACCATCTGGAAAACTATTTAACACGGCAGGAGATAATGTAAGTCATATAAAGGTAAAAGATCCATATCCAGGAATGGCAAAAGGAGATATGTTACCAGATTTTATTAATTCAATAAGACAAAAAAATAAACCAGATGTTAATGAAATTGACATTTTTAGAGTTATGACAGTCTGTTTTGGGATATGGGAAGCAACTAAAAAGAGAAAGACTATTGATTTAAAATATATGATATAAAAATATTATTTTTCTAATAAAAACCATGTTAAATCATCTTGTGGCGTTAATTTATCTCTTCTGTAAAAAAAGCCATAATCAACCAAATTTAACCCATATTCTTCTATCAATTCTCCTGCAAAATCACGCTTAAACAATTTGTCTTTATGACCTCTATAAATAATATCAACTGGAGAAGGATTGTAATATTCTACTATAACAACATATCTTTTACTGTTACTAACAAGATTATCATAAACCAAATTTCTATAATCTGGGTTGATGTGTATTAGAACTCCAACTGTAAAAGTTAAATCTGATGGTTTTTCAGTAATTTTCTCAAGAATTGATTTATTGAAGATTTTTGCAATATTATATTTGGAGGCTTCATTAACGGCATCTTTATTTATTTCATAACCTGTTAATAAAAATTCAGAGTTTAGTTTATTTAATGCAACTAAATTTAATCCAATATTACAACCAAATTCTTTTATAGACTTTATATTACATGTTGATTTTAAGATTTTACCCCACATAAGCATTTTTGAATATAATAACTTTTCAGAATTATTTCTGTTAATGTAATTAGATCCAAACTTTCCAGCCCAAAAATTTTCTTGTTCAGTTTTAAAATTCATAAAATACTATCAAAAATTAGAAATTCGATATTAAAATTGAAGGGTTTATTAATCAAGAAAATTGTTGTATCAAATTTTAGTTCAATGAAATATTTATCATTTAAACTTAAAATTTTTGTTAAATTTATCAAATTGAAATAATTTTAATTTAGTTTCAGCTATATTCATGTCTGTTGGAGTGTCAATATCAATAACATAATTGCGATCGATCTGAAAAAGTTTTGTATTAGAATTAACTAATGTTTTATTTTTTCGTAAACTATCAGATTTCCAAACATAAAACTGTCCAGCGTCATGATATGATGAAATTAAATCCTGAGACCTAGTTTTATAATATTTTGGATAAAACATTTTAGCAAAACCATTTTTTTTAATATAAACTCCTCTTTGAATTGGAAATGGGAATTCTGTTGCGGACATTACTAACTCACAGGTTGCGTCAGATTTTAATAACTCTATAGCTTTTATAACATCATTAATATTTAGCATTACGGCAGTAGGATAAACAATTAAAACGAAATCTATTTTTTTTATATTATCTTCGTACCATTTAAGAGCATGACTTGCTACTGGCGTTGTTCCAGTGAAGTCATCAGACAAATTTTTAGGTCTAACAAATGGTACTTTTAATCCAATTCTTTCTACAATTGATATAATGTTTTTGTCATCTGTAGAAACAATTATTTTTTTTGATGAAAACTTTTTTGATAATTCCTGAAGTGGCCAGTAAATCATTGGTTGTCCACATAAATTTTTAATATTTTTATTTGGTATTCTTTTGCTTCCTCCTCTAGCTGGGACAACAATTAATAAATTTTCTTCAATATTCAATTTAATTGACCTTACTTTTTTAATAAATTTTTTAAATTTAGCTTTAATCTATATTATATATTTTTGGCTATCATTAAAAATTTTATTTTTAACTTAAATTTTGATGTCAAAAAGGATATGTTATCTACAAATAACCTAATTTAAATTTTTGCAATAATAAAAACATGAAGAAAATCCCATTTGGAAAACCATTAATTGGAGAAAACGAAAAAAAAGAAATTGGCAAAGTTCTAGATAGTCATATTCTAACACACGGTCCTAAATGTATAGAATTTGAAGACGAATTCAAAAAATTTGTTGGAACAAAACATGCAATAACTACTTCTAATTGTACCACAGCTATACATCTTTGTTTGGAAGTTCTCGGAATTAAGAATAATGACGAAGTAATTGTGCCAGCTATGACACATGTTGCTACTGCGCATGCAGTTGAGCATACTGGAGCAAAACCTGTGTTTGTAGATGTTAATGAAAAAACTGGGTGCATTTCAATTGATAAAATTGAAAAAGCAATAACTTCTAAAACAAAAGCTATTATTGTAGTTCATTTTGTTGGATTACCTTGTGAAATGGATAAAATAATAAAAATTGCTAAAAAGAATAATTTGAAAATTATTGAAGATTCTGCAACTGCTTTGGGAGCTATGTTCAAAGAACAGAGAACAGGTTCAATAGGTGACTTTGGTTGTTTTTCTTTTTATCCAACAAAACATATCACTTCAATGGAAGGAGGAATGATTGTTACAAATAGCGATGAATATGCCTCAAAAATTAAAAAAATCAAGGCATTTGGCTACAATAAAAACCTTAATGAAAGATCATTACCTGGTTTATATGATATTGATGAACTTGGCTGGAATTATAGGATGTCTGAAGGTAATGCAGCAATAGGATTAGAACAACTTAAAAAAATCGATCATTTTTTAAAAAGCAGAAAGGAAAATGCTAAAATTATTTTTAACATTTTGAAATGTGCAAATGACAAAATTTCTTTGATACCTTTAGAATATTATGACTGTAAAAGCTCATGGTATTGCATTAATTTAATGATGAAGGATAATTTAATTAATTTAAGAAACGATTTAATAAAAAGAATTAACGACCTTGGCATTCAAACAAGTATTCATTATCCAGTAGCATTACCATTTTCAATGTATTATAAAAACAAATATGGGTACAATAAAAACCAATTTCCGAATTCTTATAAAATTGGCCAATCAACAATTTCGCTTCCATGTGCCCCACACTTAACAAGAGATGATGCAGAATATATTGGAAATCAAGTGATAAAAGTTTTAAAAAATTTAAATTAAGTTTTCTAGGATTATATTATGAAAAATACATTAGAGATGTCTATAGATCAAATTTCTCTAAAAGGAGAAAAAGTTCTGCTTGTTGGCGGTGCTGGATTTATTGGTCATCACTTAGCTTTAGGTCTCAGAAAAGTTGGTGCAGAAGTTCTTATTATTGATGATTTACAAATTAATAACGTTACTAAAATTTTAACAGATTATAAGCTCGATGAATTTAAAAGAAAATTGTATTTGAATTTTATTTTTGAAAGATTAGATCTTTTAAGAGAATCAAATATTGAAGTGTTAAATATAGATGCAAGAAATTTATCGACGTTTCAACAAGCTTTTTATGATTTTAAGCCCTCTAAAGCTATTCACTTAGCGGCAATTTCAAGTGCAGTTGATGCTAATCAAAAACCAAATATCGCTTACGATATTCAAATAAATTCACTTAGAAATTTACTATCATTATGTACTGTAAAAGGTTCTTTATGCAATCATGTTTGTTTTATGTCATCTAGCACAGTTTATGGTGATTTCGAAACTGATGTTGTAGATGAAACAATTAGGCCAAAACCAAAAGGTGTTTATGCAAATGGCAAGTATATTGGCGAGAGAATGGTTAGAGAAGCAAAGACATTACATAATTTAATTTATACAATTATAAGACCAAGTGCTTTATATGGTATAAGATGTATTTCAGGAAGAGTAAGTCAAAAATTCATTGAAAATGCTCTAGAAGGAAAACCTCTTTTATTAGAAGGAGGTGGAGGCGGTATGTTAGATTTTACACATATTGATGATTTGATAGAGGGTATTATAAGATCAATTTCATTAAAAGGCGGTATTAATAGAACTTTTAATATTACATATGGTAACGCAAGAAAAATTGAGGATTTAGCAAAAATTATTAAAGATGTAATACCCGATGTGGAAATTAAAATTGCACCACCAGCTCCTTATAAGCCTAAAAGGGGTACATTAAGTGTGGAGAGATCGTCCAGTTTTTTAGGTTTTAAACCAAAAAAACATTTAGATCTTGCCTATAAAGAATACTGTATGTGGTATAAAGAGCAATGGGAAAAGATTCAGAGCTAGATTGACATTCAAAATTAAACTTAACTGATTAAAACAATAAAGAGAGTTTTTTTGTTAACTATTTTAAACACATTAGATATTTCAGACGTACCTGAAGTTAGAGAGATTTTAGAACAAGAAGCAATTCTCATTAATGTAAAGCCAGTTAAAAAAGAGATTTTTAAGTTTTTGCATAAAGCTGACATTTATATGTCTAATGCTGCTTATGTTGTAGACAAAGAATTTATAGATTATGCTGTTAAATTAAAATTGATTGCAAGTCCATCAACTGGTACTGATCATTTGGATTTAGTTTATTTAAAAAAAAAACATATTAAACTTTTTGAAATATCAAGAGAGTACTCTCTTTTAAAAAAGTTTACAGCTACTTCAGAATTAGCTTTTGCTTTAATTCTTTCATTAACACGAAATATTATTCCAGCTAACCAAAATGTTTTAGAGGGATATTGGGGAAGAGAAGTTTTTAAAGGAAATCAGTTATACGATAAAACTTTAGGTATATTAGGTCTAGGAAGATTAGGAAAAATTAGTTCAAATATTGGAAAAGGCTTTGGCATGAAAGTAATTGCTTGTGATCCTTATGTAAAGAAATATAAAGATGTTAAAATACTTTCTTTAGAAGAAGTATTAAAAAAATGCGATGTTTTAAGTATCCATGTCCATTTGAATGAAGAAACAACCAACTTAATAAACAAAGATAGATTGAAATTAATGAAAAATACATCAATTTTAATTAATACTAGTCGAGGTAAAATTGTTGATGAAATTGCTTTACTAGATTGTTTAAAAAATAATTTAATTGCTGGAGCAGGTTTAGATGTTATTGATGGTGAGTGGTTAACTGATGAAAATAGAATTAATCATCCCCTCATTGATTATAGTAAAAAAAATTCAAATCTTTTAATCGTTCCTCATATTGGTGGTTCAACTCAAGAATCTATTAAGTATTCAAGAATATTCATTGCAAAAAAAATCATTAAATTTATTAGAGAAATACCTAACAAATAATAAAAAAATTGATTTAATTCAATTTTAATCTATTAATCATAGAATTAAAATCACCTTTAATTAGACATAAATAGTGCACCAATTAAAACATGATTAAAATAATAAATTTGGAGAGATTAAATCAAGTTAAATTAATTTTAAATGAAATTAAATTAACAAAATTCAAAATATTTGCTTCTATCTCTATATTTTATTTTTTTACATTAATGGGCGCTTTTCTAGAAGGTTTAGCACTTATTCTTCTTGCTAGCGTATTTACTGGTGGAATAAATGACTCATCAAATGCGTTAGATATTAGTTCATCTATAGTTAAATATTTAGATTTTCCTATTCTAGAGTTGAGTATAAAAGAAATAGTATTAATCATAATAACAATTTATTTTTTTGCTTTCATAATTCGATTTTCTGAATGGTCATTTTATGGTTGGATACTTGCAACTTTAAGAAGAAAGTTGCAAGAAATAGTATTCAAAAAATATATAAATGCACCATGGTTTTTAATGAAAGATTTTCCAGTAGGAACAGCATCAAATACCAATATCCAAGAAACACAACTTTCTGTAAGATATATTTTCAAACTTTTATTATGTGGAAATTATTTGGTACAATCTTTTGCCTTTATGATTTTGGCTACATTTATTGATTATAAAACATTTATTTTACTATCATTTGTTTCAATTCCTATAATTTTTTTACTTAGATTAGTAATCAAATATCAGACCATTTTATCAAAAAAAATGGCTGATTTAAGAAACTTGTTTTCTTCAAATATTGTAGATAGATTAAATGGTTTATTTCAAATTCAACTAGAAAAAGATTTTGATAATCACTTTAATAAAGGTATAGCAGCTCAACAAAAATGGACAAGGTTTGAAGTAATTATTGGATTATGTCAGGCACTCATTTCTACTTTAATAGTTGTAGTGCCACTAGTATGTCC
>MDTG01081366.1_pt1 | contig 25035 bp, 23 predicted proteins | sample 811421 | NCBI WGS metagenome assembly MDTG01 (sample SAMN05326645, study PRJNA326480) | marine metagenome | isolation source: seawater | place: Pacific Ocean: South East | collected 2011 | reverse complement strand
TGGCCGGCGCTAACGAGCGGGGGCTAGCCGAGTTGTCGGCCTTTGGCCTTCCTCTCGGCATAGCCTTCCAGCTCAGAGACGATGTGCTCGGAGTTTTTGGCGACTCAGAAGTTACGGGCAAACCCTCCGGAGACGATCTTAGGGAGGGGAAACGCACTGTTCTGATTGAGCGGGCAGAAGCGCAGATGCCGCAAGTGGCAAGAAAAGTTTTTGACGAGCTACTGGGCAACAGGTCCTTGTCCCCTCAACAAATCGAAATGATGCAAAAAACTCTGGAGGAAACTGGTGCTCTGAATGAGGTGGAAAGAATGATCAAGCAATATGGAGAAAAAGCGATGGAAGCATTAGAGGCCTCTACCCTCACCGACGTGTCAAAAAAAGAACTGCGTCGTCTTGCCGAGGCGGTCACTCAGCGGACCTCCTAGGCGGACACGAGCTTTCAGTACTGCACGCCATCGTCTCTCGAACCTGAGGTATACCGGAGATTGCCAAAGCGCATCGGGAGTTGGTTATCTAATTGTTTCATGAAGATTAACTCAAATCACACAAGTATCTTTTGGCCACACTGCTACCATAGAGCGTGAAAATAATGTTACGGAGCGTCGCTACTAGCTTTACCAAACCATCGCGAAACGATTGAATTTTATGAGTACCCAAGACAGGTCGTATCCGGACACCGGCACGGTAAGTGAGAGTCGAGAACACTCAGTCTTCAGAGGTTTAGCGCCGCGCGACCAAACCCTCGACTCCTGCGATTCGGCTCCCGGAAGATGGTCGCGAGGAGTACTGGGAGCCCTCCCAATAATGATGACGGGTACGCTGGTAACTAGCGGAGCAGTCAGCCAAGGCCTCGTTGATTCAACAGATCCAGAGCCTCGCCTAGGAGACGCGGGGAATCACTCCGCCGATCAGCGTCCAGGATTTTCGGAAAGAATTGCCGGAGTTGCGATACCGGCACTGAATTCAATAATGAGTTCAATCTTTCCGGACCTTCCCCCCACCTACACAGTCAAGGAAGGAGACACGATTTCGTCCGTAGCTGACTCATTTGGAGTTCCAACCCCAGCCGTGCTCACCCTGAATGGACTCAACTGGAACACAGTGTTGCATCCGGGGCAAGTCTTAAAATTGAGCGCAGCAGCCACTAAAAAGGTGGCCTTGTCCCCACCTCGAATAGAGGGGAATCGCTATACAGTTCAGAATGGAGAGAGTCTCAGCGCTATTGCGGAGAGGTTTGGGGTATCAACATCGTCTTTGGAACGTATCAATAATTTGGCTGGTAGCGAGGTCCTTTATGCCGGTCAGGAAATCAGAATTCCAGGAACGTCGGAGAGATTGGTTGAGCGAGCGGGGCTCCAAGGCAAAGAAGACCCAACCCAGAATCGACCGGCAGCAGCAATTTTGGCCAAGGAAGCGCCTGCAGGTTCTGCGGAGAGCCATGCGCAGGACGAAAGCGGAAAGCGAGTTCAGGACAGCGCCCCTGATTCTCAGGTGTTTGACGCCGCAGACATTAAGCTTGCAGAGCGACCCTCATTAATCAGGGTAATGATCGACGACGAGCCCAGCCAGAATGTTTCGGAAAAAAATGAAGTCGACAAGCCGGAGAGCGGGGATAATTCTGAGGATTTCGAGGGCACTGAAGACGGGCTAACCCAGGAGAGCGAAAACCCGGGTGTTGGCGAACCTGTCAGCGGAAGTATTACCCCCCTGAATGAAGAGCGTCGTGGTAATGCCGAAACCATAATTAATGTTGGCAAAGAGTTGGGGGTCTCCGATTACGGAATAGTAATTGCTCTTGCAACCGCTATGCAAGAGTCGTCGCTCAGAAACATTAATTGGGGTGATAGGGACTCAATTGGATTATTTCAGCAGAGGCCCTCGTCCGGTTGGGGGGCTGCCGAACAAATTATTGACCCGGTTTACGCAACGAAACTTTTTTTTGGAGGACCCCAAAACCCCAATAAAGGTAGAACCCGCGGTCTACTAGATGTTTCAGGTTGGGAAAGCATGGCCCTGACTGTAGCCGCCCAGAAAGTGCAAATATCTGCCTACCCAAACGCATATGCAAAGTGGGAGCCGAGCGCTTGGGCCTGGCTTTACGAATTAACCTAGTGGAGTGTCAAACGGGGAGCCAGGGCTCAGCGTGCGTACAATCCAAAGAGTGAAAACCTCTCCCCCTGATCCGCTAATCGGCAACTTGGTTGATGGACGCTATGCCATTCAACGGAGAATAGCTCGTGGAGGAATGGCAACGGTCTATCAGGCAGTTGATGAGCGGTTAGATAGGCCCGTAGCAGTCAAGGTCATGCATCAGCATCTCGCAGAGGACACTGATTTCACGAAAAGGTTCATCCAGGAAGCACGTCAAGCCGCCAGGTTAGCCCACCCAAACATTGTGAACGTTTTTGACCAAGGTCAAGACGGAGCGATTACATTCATTGTTATGGAGTACCTCCAGGGGATCACTCTGCGAGACCTCCTAGCAGAATTCACGAAGCTAAACCCGATGCAAACTCTCGACATCGTCAAAGCTGTGCTGCACGGTCTTGACGCGGCGCATTCCGCCGGAATTGTGCATCGAGACCTGAAGCCTGAAAATATTCTACTTGCCGACGACGGACGCATAAAGATCGCTGACTTCGGACTGGCCCGAGCATCAACCCAAAACACGTCTACTTCACAAGCGCTTCTCGGAACAATCGCATACCTTTCGCCAGAACTAATAAGTCGCGGAGAGGCTGACCTCAGGAGCGATATCTACGCACTGGGGATAATTATTTTTGAAATGCTGACCGGACAGCAACCATTCAAAGGAGAGCAGGCCATAACCGTTGCCTTCCAACATCGTAATAACATCGTCCCGGCTCCGAGCGCATTTGCGCCAACAGTTCCCCCAGAGTTCGACCAGTTGGTTGAGTGGTGTAGCCAGCGAGACCCAGCTGAGCGGCCATCCAACGCAAAAGCTGTTCTCAAGAGACTGGTTAGCCTAGAGCATGAACTGGCAAACGAAGGACTCGGAGGTTCGCCGACTGCTCTGCAAGAGACGATTGCGCTGACCCGACGGTTAACTCAAAGCGACCAGGAGAGCACTCAAGTGTTGGATTCGAATTTCGGGGCAGAAAATAACAACTCTGAAACTGAATATGAGGATTTTTTGGCTCCCGAAATCCCTCTGCAAGACCCGGTGAGAGCTAGGAGAGCCTCCAAGGGTCGGGTTACTGCGGTTCTGTCGAGTGTCTTGGTTCTGGGAATTCTGGCCGTCATGGGGGGCTGGTGGTGGCTAACTGGTCCTGGATCGTTAGTAATTGTTCCTGACGTGACTGGCAAGACAGTTGCGGAAGCCTCGAAGGATCTACTCGCCTCCGAACTGGCTGTCGCGTCTGCGAATCTTGAGGAGTTCGATCTAGTCCTACCCGAGGGAACCGTAAAGGGCACAAGTCCGGAGGCTGGCTCCGAAACCGAAAAAAATAGCGAAATCCGGCTAATCGTATCGCTTGGCCCGAATCCTGTATTGATTCCATCCTTGGCGGGTCAAACTCTAGATCAAACTCAAACCGCGCTCGATGAAATCAACTTGATTCTGGGCGAAAGCTCCTCCGAATTCAGTGATTTCGTCGAGAAAGGCTCGGTTTTGCGCTTGATTGACGAAAAAAATGCCCCGTTACCGGCCGGTTCCCAGGTTTTGGCAGGGTCGAGTGTAAATGTCGTTCTGTCAGCTGGGCCCCTCCCAAATGTCAGCGGTTTACCAGTCGATGAAGCACGAGAGAAACTATCCCAGGCGGGAATTCTCGGTGTAGTTGGAGGAGACGGAGCCTTCTCGGACTCGGTTGAGGAGGGCCACGTGGTTGAACTCGCACTCCCGTCGGGCATGACTCCCCAACCTGGCGACACTCTTACCATGATTGTTTCGCGCGGCCCAGAACTAATAGCTGTTCCAGACTTAGTAGGAAAAACAATTGCTGAGGCGAAGAGCTCGCTCGAAAGTCTTGGATTTGAAGTTGAGGTTCGTTCCGAATTTCCCGAGACTGATTGGGGGCGGTCTTTTGCCCGTGTGACAAGCCTCAGCCCTATCCCCGGTCAGGAAATTGCTAAGGGAACACTCGTCATAATTCGCAGTTTTGTTTAGATTCGACTTAGTTCTTCTGCGACTAGAAAGGCAAGCTCGAGCGACTGTTGATGATTTAGCCTCGGGTCGCACAATGACTCGTAGCGGGTCTCGAGGCCCAATTCATCAATATTTTGCGATCCTCCCAAGCATTCCGTAACCTCGTCGCCAGTGAGCTCCACATGGATTCCACCAGGATGCGTGCCTTCAGCTCGGTGAGCCTGGAAAAAACCTTCAACTTCGCTCACAACATCGTCGAACCGTCGAGTCTTATACCCAGTCTTGGTAGTGATTCCATTACCGTGCATTGGATCGCAGACCCACAGAGGGCAAAAGTCTAGCTCTTGGGCAGCACGGAGCAATGGGGGCAATTTTGACTCAACCTCTTTCGCACCCATTCTTGTGATGAAGGTGAGCCGACCTGGTTCGCGGTGTGGGTCAAGCTTGTCCGCGAGTTGCTTGACAGTGTCAGGCGTGCTGGAAGGCCCGAGCTTAACTCCTATCGGGTTCTTGACCCTCGAATAAAAGTCAACATGGGCGCCGTCAATGTCTCTAGTCCTTTCACCGATCCAGAGGAAGTGACCTGATGTTACATATGGGTTACCAGTGCGCGAGTCGACGCGAGTGAGTGCACGCTCATATTCCATAACGAGGCCTTCATGGCTGGCATAGAACTCCACTCTTTTCAGCTCATCAAAGTCGGCCCCAGCCGCTTCCATAAACTTCACGGCTCGATCTATCTGCCGAGCCAGACCCTCGTACCTGGCGTTCGCGGGATTCTCGGCAAAACCACGGTTCCAGCTATGGACCATCCGCAAGTCGGCAAATCCACCTTGAGTAAAAGCGCGAATTAGGTTCAGAGTAGACGCTGCCGTATGATAGCCGCGCAGCATTCGCCGGGGATCTGGAGTGCGAGCCTCTAAGGTAAAGTCATACCCATTAATAAGGTCTCCGCGGTAGGCAGGCAGAGTCTCCTGGCCCCTGATCTCCTCGTCGTTCGACCGCGGCTTAGCGAACTGACCCGCCATACGACCCATTTTCACTACAGGCAATGAGGCCCCGTATGTAAGAACAACGGCCATCTGTAATATTGTTTTCACTCGGTTTCTAATTTGGTCTGCGGTCGCTCCCTCAAAAGTCTCGGCGCAGTCACCGCCCTGTAACAAAAACGATTCCCCCGAGGCTACCCGCGCAAGTCTTTCCCGAAGAATGTCTACTTCGCCAGCAAAAACAAGAGGCGGCATGCCTGAAAGTTCTGTAACGACAGAATCAGCCAAAACTTGATCTGGCCATTTCGGCTGTTGCTTGATTGGCAATTTTTTCCAATTACCAAGCCCCCTAACCACCTCGGGGTCGGGGTCAACAACGTGCTCCATAAAGTCCAAGATATCTATTCCCATCAAAACCCGATAATTGTTAGCCTAATGGACTGGGGCCCGAGGTTCTTCCTGAATCCTGGTTTTTACGGATTGTTGATGCGTAAACATCTACGTACTCTTGCTGGCTGAGTTTATTCATTTCATAAATGATTTCGTCAGTAATTGATCTCAGGACATACCTATCGGACTCCATGCCCGCAAAGCGCGAAAAATCAAGTGGTTCACCGATGGCTACTCCAACCCGATGGACTTTGGGGAATCTTGAACCGAGAGGCATTACTTTTTCTGTTCCAATCACCGCCGCGGGTATGACGGGAGTACCGGCCTCAAGTATCATTCTTGCCACACCCGTTCGACCGCGGTACATGCGGCCGTCGGGACTTCGAGTGCCCTCTGGGTAAATAGCAAGAACTTTTTCTTCCGCCAAAATCTTGAGTCCAGCATTAAGAGAGGCCTCGGAAGCCTTCCCGCCGGATCTATCTATCGGAAGTTGGCCCGCTGAGGTCATGAAAAAACGAATAAGCCAACCCTTCAAACCACGTCCAGTGAAATATTCACTTTTTGCCAGGAAAGCCATTTGTCTATCGATCACGAGAGGGAGAAAAAGTGAATCCACAAGCGAAACATGGTTACAGACCACAATGATCGCTCCGGTCCGAGGTATGTGCTCCAGACCGGTTGTCCAAGGTCGGAAAACAGTCATCAGGATGGGGCCGATTACCCAATGTTTCATTAGCCAATAAAACATCCAACCCCCTCAAGATTTTTGGGAATCAATTATTTACCCGCCAAAGAATTTGCCCGGGCAAGCTCAGCGGCACCTACAACCCCTGATGAGGTTCCCAACATCGCAAGACAAACTTGCGGAATGGGGCGGCGACTTTTCGGCCCGTAGGATTCGAGAAATCCTTCCTTGATAGGAGACAGCAACAGGTCGCCGGCTGCCGCCACACCACCGCCAATTACAAATTTTTCAGGGTCAGTCACGGCAACGAACGACGCAATGGCTCTTCCTAAGGTTCTTGCAACTTTGGAAATTGAAGCGATAGCCACTGAATCTCCAGCGACAAGCAAATCAATCAACTGAGCACGATCAAGATTTGGGTCATCTAATTTGATTCGAGCCTCCCGCATCAGAGCTGTGCCGGAGGCGTATTGCTCGAGGCACCCCTTGTTACCACAGCCGCACTCTCGCCCGTCCGGTTCAATTATTATGTGCCCCAGTTCCCCAGCCATGCCGAATCCCCCAATTATTAGCCGACCATCATCGACCAAAGCGCCCCCAATCCCCGTTCCAACCGTCAACATAACCATCGAAGAAGAATCTTGTGCAGCCCCGAAGCAGAACTCGCCCCATGCCGCCGCATTCGCGTCGTTCTCCAAAAACACCGTAGTTTCGAGCCTTTCCTCTAATGCAGACTTCAACGGATAGTTTTCCCAGTCGATGTTAGGAGAAAATAAAACTGTATCTCTTTCAAGATTGAGGAACGCAGCGACGGCTACGCCAATATACCCAACACCATCGTAAATACCGAGTTCTTCGACTATTTCGCTGATCGCGCCCAAAATTGCATCCGGACTTCCAGGGGTGGTTGGGCGAGAGGTGAATGAAACAACGTTACCCGAAGAACCAACACGAGCGCCCGCAATTTTTGTCCCACCAATGTCTAGTCCGAGAGCATCCACGCCATTAGTCTAGGTCCTCCGCAAAAAAGAAAAGTGTTCTAAGGGGCTGTTAAGGCAACTTCTATTACCTAAACCAATCGGCATTACGAATCTGGCGCAATGCCTCCTTGCGCGCTTCCTGAGGAAGCCCCTGGAAAAATAGCCTGCCGGACAAGTGATCCAATTCGTGCTGCAGAGCCTGAGCCATCAGACCGTGTCCCTCTAGTTCAACCAATTCACCGGCCAAAGAATAGCCTTCGACCCGGGCATTTGGATAACGTAACCTTGGAAACGAAAGCCCTGGCAATGAGAGACAGGCCTCTGCTATTTCCTCTTGCTCTCCCCAGGCTTCCAGCAATCGCGGGTTAAGTAGGTAGCCAACGGTGCCGTCAATGTTGTAGCTGAAGGCACTAAGGCCAACTCCAATTTGGTTTGCAGCAACACCGGCGCGACCGGGAACACTTACGGTATCGATGAGATCGGTCACAAGCTCTTTTGCCGAAGGGGAGGACCAGTCAATGGTTTCGGTATTACTTGAGAGAATTGGATCGCCGAAGAGCCGGATTGGCCGTACCGTCATTTTGCGGAACTAGCCTTTTCCGCCATCCCTTCAATTACCAGAGCTGCCAATTCTCGAGCTGCCTCTCTGGTGTAAGGGCTGATCCCCCACCAATCTATAATTGATCCGGCCGCCAAGGTTGGATCGTAAGGTATGCGAACAACGTCCCTTACACGCGACAAAAAATGACGCTCTATTTCGTCCAGTTTTACGACATTGGTTCCTTGGGTCGCAGTATTGAGAGCAACCACCGTCTGCTTTGCCAAATTCTCATGGCCGTTTGACTCTAGCCAGGTTATAGTTTCCGAGGCGAGCCTAGCCTCGTCGACACTACCCCCGGAAACCACGACCAATCCGTTTGCTCGCTGGAGAGTGGGGCGCATCACGGAATGAACGACACCAGTTCCGCAGTCAGTCAGAACCACGGAATAGTACTTTGCAGCCTGATCGGCAACCACGTTGTAATCGTCTTCGTCAAACGCTTCCGATAGGAGCGGATCGGTGTCCGAAGCCAAAACGTGAAGACGGGTCCTATCTTTCGAGACAAGTTCAGCAAAATCGGTGAACGACTTAATCCCGGCAGCGAGGTTAACAACATCTCTCACCGTAGCTCCGGTAGATCGATTTATTCGCTCCGCAAGGGTTCCCCTATCCGGGTTAGCGTCAATAGCAAGAACTCGATCTTCTCTAACCTCTGCCATCGCCATCGCCAAAAGGGTTGTTACAGTAGTTTTCCCGACACCACCCTTCCGGGTAAGCACGGGCACAAAACGCGTTGACTGCTCGAATGGAATGGCAATTCGGCGATCCATTGCTTTCCGTTCTCGAGCAGCACGAGAATGGCCGACATTGACTAAATGAAATGAGAGGTCGTAGATTAACCGCTGCCAAAAACCCTCAGGAACCTCTTTCAGTTTTCGGGAAGCAATGAGCCTGTCGTCAGTCAGCATGGCTGCTGGCTCGGGTCCTGACCCCCTATCCTCCGATCTTCTGAAGTACAGGTCATCTGAGGTTCCTTTCACCTGCAGAGTAAAACTTTCGTCACCAGCCACGTCAATATTTCCCGGATCGACTTCTTCCTCCTCAACGGAGACATCAATCTCTTCAGGAGTGTCGGAGGTTGGCTTCACTTCTTTCTTACGCGGCATTTATAAAATCCTTAGTTGAGGGCGAAGGCGCCTTTGCATGACAAGAGTCTATTCGTTTCGGTATCGAGGAGGCTAATCAATTGTCACCTCTAAGATTAGATCTCCAGCTTCTACTTGCTGCGTCTGGGCGATTGCAATACGGGACACAGAACCAGAAATATTTGCGCTGATTCCTGCCTCCATTTTCATGGCCTCAATAGTAGCCACAATCTGACCGGCACTAACTTTTTCTCCGGAGACAACGCTTAGACTCACTACCCCGGCGAATGGGGCAGCGACTTGCGCTGGATTATCCGGAGCGGCTTTCTCGGCACTGGTAACCTCGGCTTCCACCGACCTGTCTCGGACAGAAATCGGACGCATTTGACCGTTCAGCGATGCCGTTACGGTTCTGACCCCGTGATCATCCGGCTCAGAGATCATCTCTATCGAGACGAAAAGTGTAACGCCAGCGGCTACCTCGATTTCCGACTCCAGCCCCAGGGGAAGCCCGTAAAAAAAGTCTCGCGTTTTTAATAGTGAAACATCGCCGTACTTCTGCGCCACATTTTCGTAGTCTTCTGTAGGGCCCGGGAACAGAAGTTTGTTCAGAAGTGCTTGCCTTTCCGGCCCGGGTTTTTTCAAACTTTTCTTCTGCTCAGAGGTGATCTTTTTGACTGCCGGTTTCTGAACTTTCCCCTTCAAAATTTTTGTACGAAATGGTTCTGGCCAGCCCCCCGGGAGGTCTCCAAGCTCCCCGCTCATGAACCCCACCACAGAGTCGGGAATATCAAATTCTCCCGGATTTTCCTCGAAATCCCTTGGATTCACATCCATGGCCGCGAGGTGCAGAGCAAGATCTCCTACAACTTTGCTCGAGGGAGTTACTTTGGTGGGTCGGCCCAGCATCTTATTTGCCTCGGCATACCAATCCTCAATATCCTCAAAACGCTCTGACAAACCCAATGCGATTGCCTGCTGCCGCAGATTCGACAGTTGCCCCCCGGGGATTTCATGCTCGTAAACTCGGCCAGTGGGCCCTGGAAGCCCGGATTCAAATGGAAGATACATTTTTCGCACGGCTTCCCAATACGGCTCCAAGGCTCCAACAGCGGCCAAACTCAAACCAGTGTCTCTGTCTGTATTCTCAAGGGCTGCGACAAGAGCCGACAGTGGTGGTTGACTAGTGGTGCCCGCCAAAGCCGCATTAGCAGAATCAACTGCATCCACCCCGGCGGCACTGGCCGAAAGTAGCGTCGCCAATTGGCCTCCCGGAGTGTCATGAGTGTGCAGATGAACAGGGAGGTCAAAATTTTTCCGAAGGGCAGTTACAAGAATTGAAGCGGCCTCAGCTCTCAGGAGGCCAGCCATATCTTTTATAGCGATAATGTGGGCGCCGGCATCGACTATTTTTTCTGCCAGTTTCAAATAGTAGTCAAGGGTATAGAGTTTCTCCGCGGGGTCAAGGAGGTTGCCTGTGTAGCAGAGGGCCACTTCGGCGACCGATGAATTTGTTGCAAGAACCGATTCAATTGCGGGACGCATGTTTGTCACATCGTTCAGGGCATCAAAGATTCTAAAAATGTCCACTCCTGTTGAGGAAGCCTCCTGAATAAAGGCGTCAGTGACTTCGAGCGGATACGGAGTGTAGCCAACTGTATTTCGACCCCGCAGCAACATTTGAATACATATGTTAGGCAGCGCATTTCTCATGGAATCCAATCTGCTCCAAGGATCCTCTCCAAGAAATCTCAAGGCGACATCGTAGGTTGCTCCTCCCCATGCCTCAACGGACAAAAGTTGGGGTGTAGTGTGAGCGACTGCAGGCATAACGTCAACTAAATCTTTGGTTCTGACCCTCGTCGCGAGCAGAGATTGATGGGCGTCCCGGAAGGTGGTCTCAGTAACCTTAAGAGCTGTCGATTCTCTCAAGGCTTTCGCAAAGCCTTGAGGGCCGAGTTCTGTCAACAATTGTTTTGACCCAGGTGCAATTTGGCCTCTTGGATACTCAGGAAGCTTCGCTAGAGGGCTGATTTGAGAGGGCGCTTCTCCATGGGGCTTGTTAACGGTCACGTCGGCAATCCAACTAAGTAATTTAGTGCCTCGGTCTTTGCTAGAGCGAGCCGTCAAGAGTCCAGGTCGGTCGTCGATGAACGAAGTGGCTATCGCGCCGGACACAAATTCTGGGTCGTCTACGACCGCCTGCAGGAAGGGAATGTTCGTAGCCACCCCCCTTATTCTGAACTCTGCCAGGCCCCGTCGAGCTCGGGCGATAGCAATTTCAAAAGTCCGCCCCCGGCTTGTCATCTTCGCCAACAAAGAATCGAAATAGGGTGAAACCTGGGCGCCCTGGCTCACGGTTCCGCCGTCCAAACGAATACCCGCACCCCCCGGAGAACGATAAGTCGTTATTTTTCCTGTATCCGGACGAAAATCAGCAGCCGGATCCTCAGTGGTGATTCTGCACTGCATCGCGAAACCGCGCGGCTCAATAGCATCTTGAGACAAACCTATGGACTCGAGGGAATGCCCAGAAGCTATCCGAAGCTGGGTATGCACGAGGTCAACGTCAGTGATTTCCTCAGTTACCGTATGTTCGACTTGAATACGCGGATTCATCTCAATGAAAACGTGTTGGCCAGACCTATCTCCCTCAGTGTCAACCAAAAACTCAACCGTGCCGGCGTTTTCGTAACCAATAGACTTTGCAAAGGCAATTGCATCGCGAAATAGCCTTTCTCTTATCGATTCATCAAGAGCTGGAGCAGGAGCGATTTCGATCACTTTCTGGTGCCGACGTTGCACGGAGCAATCTCTTTCATGCAAATGCACAACTCCACCATGTTTATCCGCCAGAATTTGAACCTCTATGTGCCGTGGACGCGAAACCGCCTGCTCAAGAAACAAGCGTCCATCGCCGAAGGCTGTCTCTGCTTCTCTCATCGCGGCTTCCAAGGCAGGACGCAAATCTTTGACGCTCTCAACCTTTCGCATTCCGCGCCCACCCCCTCCAGCAACGGCCTTGGCAAAAAGTGGAAAACCTATCGAATCAGCGGCCAGAGCAAGTGAATCTAAATCCTCACTTGGGTCGGAGGAAGCTAGCACCGGAACACCGGCAGCGACCGCGCAGTCTTTCGCAGCTACCTTATTCCCCGCCATCTCGAGGACTGATGCCTTGGGCCCGACAAAAATTAGCCCAGCTTTTTCACAGGCCTTGGCAAGCTCTGGGTTTTCGCTCAAGAAGCCATAGCCGGGGTAGACGGCATCGGATCCCGACATTTTTGCCACCCGAATAATTTCGTCGATGGTCAGGTAAGCCCGCAGGGGATGGCCAGCTTCTCCGATTTGGTATGACTCATCAGCTTTCATCCTATGCAGAGAAAAACGATCCTCGTAGGCATACACCGCGACGGTCCGTAAACCCAATTCAACGGCCGCTCTGAAGGCTCTTATCGCAATTTCTCCACGGTTAGCAACGAGAATTTTACTGAACACTGATAACACCTCCAAATAAAAAAGACGACACTTCGCCGAGTTTGGTTACCCAACTAAAGCCTAGCCAAGGCTAAGCTATCGAGCGATGCGCGTTATTAGTTTAAGCTCCCTGAAGGGTGGCGTGGGAAAAACCACGGTCACCCTAGGATTAGCCTCTGCCGCTTTCGCAAAAAACCTAAGAACTCTGGTAGTCGACATGGACCCCCAATCTGACGCTTCAACCGGAATGGATGTGATCGTCGGCCGGCATCTGAATATCGCTCACCTCCTCGCCTCTCCCCGCACCTCCTGGGTACAAAACGCAATCGCGGCCAGCGGATGGACAAGAAGCCACCGGGGAACTGTGGATGTTTTACTGGGCTCGCCGTCAGCTATGGCTTTCGATGCGCCGAGCTTGAAGAAGCGAGAAATATGGCGTCTTGAAGAAATTCTTGCCTCCGTGGAAGATGACTACGATATCGTCCTCGTCGATTGCCCTCCCTCGCTAAACGGACTGACCCGAATGGCATGGACCGCAAGCGATCGGGTTGCAATCGTGACGGAGCCGGGTCTTTTTTCAGTCGCTGCAACGCAAAGGGCCTTTCGCGCGGTCGACGAACTCAGGAAAGGCATATCTCCTCGACTTCAACCCCTCGGTGTAGTCGTAAATCGGGTCAGGCCTCAGTCAATTGAACATCAGTATCGAATTGATGAATTGAAAGAAATGTTCGGTCCTTTGGTCATGCAGCCCGAGCTACCCGAGAGGGCCGCCCTGCAGCAAGCCCAGGGAGCCGCCAGCCCATTGCATGTCTGGCCTGGTGAAAGTGCCGAGGAAATGGCGGCTAACTTCGATCTTCTTTTGGACCGAGTTATCCGGTCAGTACAACTCAATTATCCAGATTCTTCTCAGCTGGCCCGTTGATTACGGCGAGCTGCCAACTCATCTCGAGGGTCACTCTCAGTACTAGTTGCCTGCGCTGAAACTAGTGACGACTCAACCTCACGAAGAACTTTACCTACGGCAATTCCAAAAACTCCTTGGCCGCGGCTAACTAAATCTATAACCTCGTCACTAGAGGTGCATAGATAAACGCTTGCCCCGTCCGACATTAGTGTCGTCTCGGCTAGACCCTTTATTCCAGAGGCCCGGAGCTGTTCAACGGCTATGCGAATCTGCTGTAGAGAAATTCCTGTGTCCAATAGTCGCTTTACTAATTTGAGAACTAGGATGTCGCGAAAGCCGTATAGCCGCTGAGAACCTGAACCATGAGCCCCCTGGACAGTTGGCTCAACTAGCCCTGTCCGCGCCCAATAGTCCAACTGACGATAAGTAATCCCAGCAGCAGTCGCGGCAATCTGGCCTCTATAGCCCTGCTGCTCTTCGATTATGGGCAGCCCGTCTGTGAATAGCAGATCATTGGCATAATTTTCACCTGTGATATCTGAGGAAGCCATTTATACCCAACCCTAACCTTCAACTTAATATTTAAGGTGCAACATCACCGTACAGGCAAGCGGGACCGAAACCCCCAAACCAACTACAAACCCGTTACGCGTGTCGCGCAACAAGAATATCTAAGACTCTAGCTTGTCGAGGGCCTCGCGGGTAAGAACCTGCCGCAAAGTCGTCAAAATTTCCGAAAGCTCCCGGCCCTTCTCGCGAAACTCCTCTTTCGACATTTTCTTACTCGGACCGCCGGCTGAAGCAACCGCCTGCGAGACCAAACCTATCTCTCTATCAACAGCAAGCTGCATACCTCGAAGGTGACGAGGCTCCAACCCAAACTTGGATGCATCAACAATTGACTTGAGAACTAGAGCATCTGAATTAGAAAAAACTTTTTTGGCCACGATAAGCCCAGCTGTGATCGCCTTCTCGAGAGTATTGGGATGTGTTCCTGCAAAGTCGAGCAACTCCTGTTTGGTCAGGCGCTTAGCCGCAGCAGAATGAACTCCGCTTGAAGCTAAGACGGAGCTGGGAGGAATTGGGTTATTTCCCGAGTCCAAATCGTCAAGATACTGCTTGATAACTCGGAGAGGCAGGTACTGGTCCCTCTGAACTGTCAATACGAAACGTAGCCGCTCAACGTCTTTGGGGGAATAGGTTCTGTATCCAGCCGGCGTTCTTCCGGGGGCAACTAAGTTTCGGTCCTCAAGAAAACGCAACTTTGATGGAGATAGATCTGGGAATTCAGGTGTGAGCTTTGCCAACACTTGGCCAATCGACAACAGGACTAATCTTCCAGCCGAACCGCCGCTGGCGTGAGAGGAAGCGGGAAAATTCATGACTAGGTTGCCTCTCTCGAGGAACTCGCTCGAGAGGCGTAGAAAGTCATTCTAAACTTCCCAACTTGAACTTCAGCGCCGTCATGTAGGAGAGCTTGGTCCACTAGGACACCATCAAAATAGGTCCCGTTAAGGGAGCCCATATCCTTAACTTCAAATGCGCTGCCATGTCTCATAAACTCGGCATGGCGTCGAGAGACCGTAACGTCATCCAGGAAAATACCGACCTCGGGGTGGCGGCCAGCTACCGTTGAATCTTCGTCAAGGAGAAATCTTGCCCCGGCATTGGGCCCCTTCCTGACAATGAGCAATGCAGAATCCGATGGAAGAGCAGCGATTATCTCTTGCTCCTCAAGGGAAACGCCGGACTCAAGTCCTTGAAGCTTCTGCTGAAACTCGGGACCGAATTTTTGGGTCGGATCAGGCGCACCCGTCGGCTCTTTGTCTTTAGGCGTCTCGCTCATTCCACTCCCTTGATGGTGAGTTCACCCTACCTCAAGAATTAGCTATCTCGCGAGTCGCTTTTTACTATCGAGATTGCATCAAAAAGATATGAAAAGCCAACTACCCAATAAAGCCCTACCGTTACAAGAGCGAGGACCCAGGCGAAATAATTTGTGATGTCTCCTACTGCAGGAAAAAGTGCGCCAAGAAAAAAAAGTGGCAGAACTACCAACATCGAGAAGGTAGCCACCTTCCCCCACTTCTTGACCGGCAAGGTAGGGCTCCCGTAACGCGCCATAACAATCCCTCCAAGACCCAGCAGGGCATCCCGAAGCATAACCGCGACCACAAACCACCAGGGAACTATGGCCTGAATTGCGAGAGCGACAGCGGTGGCTGCAATAAATAGGCGGTCGGCAAAAGGGTCCAAAAATTGCCCGAGCTTAGTAATTTCGTTCATTTTCCGGGCGATGAGACCGTCAACAAAATCGGTCATTACGGCTGCCAAAAGAAGAACGAAGGCCGTCAGCAATCGATCCTGGACGATTAACCAAAGAAAAACTGGAATCGCCATCAAACGCACCACGCTGACTGCGTTAGCCAAGGTAAAGATTCTGGAACTAACATTCATTTCTTGCTCGGACATGACACAAGCTTAGGAGGTAGAAAGCAATTATCAGGTACTTCACAGCGAGACTGGGGATTTCTGCCCGGAATTTTCCGAGAAACGACTAAACTCTGAAACATGTCGTGTATTCGGTTCAACACAGCAGCAATGAAAAACCAGCTCAACGAGGCAGCCCCTGGTCACGATTCAGAGCCTCCCGTGGCGGGCTTTAGGTCACCCGAGGTAACCGAGTCCAAGATAGCTCGGATTGAACGCATGGCGAGCCACGAGAATCCAAAGATTAGGGAGAGCGCTGCACTCTCCTATCACGCGCCCGAGCATGTTTATTTTGCCCTTGCGAAGGACAAGGATGTGGGAGTCCGCACGTGCCTGGCTCGAAATTCAAAAGCCCCGTGTGAGGTCTTACGAATTCTCAGTAAGGATCAGTCGGAGAGAGTTCGGGCCTTCGTCGCCACTAATTTTCTTGTTCCAGCAGACGTGATGGAGTACCTTGCTCATGATTCGAGCGACCTAGTTCGTCAATTGGTAGCTTGGAAAGACGGACTCAGGCAGTCAACTTTAGTTCCTAACTAAAGAATTTTTGGTGCCACCCTCTCGGCACCACAGCACTGAGGGCTACCAAAATTTTGTATCTAAGAGTTGGGATAGTTACGGAGCGTCCGGCCTCCACTGCCTTAAGTGCTGCTCGGACGACTTCTGGAGGCTTCAGCCACAAAACATTCGGTACCTTTGACGAGTCCATGCCCATTCTTTGGTGGAATTCGGTTCGGGTAAATCCGGGCGCAACAGCGCTGAGGTGCACGCCCTGCTGCCGATAAGCGGCATTAATTGATCGGGCAAAATTAAGGCCCCAACTTTTGTGAGATGAGTAGGTACCACGAAAAAGATACCCAGCTACCGAAGAGACAATTACAATCCTCCCGTCCCGCCTCGCGAGCATTCCGGGTAAAGCCGCTTTGCTCAACTCAAGTGGCGCCGAGACGTGAATAGCAAGTTGGGCTCGCTCATCTTCCGCAGAACTGGCCTCAAATTTCTTCATGATGCCGGACCCTGCGTTATTGATCAAAACTCGGATCGGCCGTTCAACATTTTCGAGTCGAGCGCAGACCTCGGTAATGCCCTGAGCGCTCATAAGATCAGCGCAAATGATCTCTACGGTTGAAAAATGATTTTTTTCCATTTCGGCGGCCACAGCTTGAAGACGACCCCTATTCCTTCCAACCAAAACAAGGTCGTGTTCTTGAGCAGCAAGCTGCCTCACAAATTCAAGCCCTAGGCCACTGGATGCCCCAGTCACTAAGGCCCATTTGTTTTTTGTCACTCTTCAGGCCTTAAGTTGAAAGAGATATCACCGAGCTTGGGCAACTTTATCTCCTCTGGCCAAGAAAATGTGGTGCTAAAATCGCGGCCAAGGCAGCGAAGGCACCTGCCAAGGCAAAGGCCGCGATGGTGAGATAATTGTCACCAACCGGCAAAAACTCACTATTTTCTCCCCGCCACGGCCAAAGTCCCCGCAGTGCGCCTGCCATCAAGCCAGTCATCACCGCTAGCGTCGTGGCGTAGTGACGATTCAATAGCCACTGCAATGCTCTCGAGAAAAAGCCTAAACCGACAAGCACTCCCAGTGCAAAAACCGCCATGTAACCGAGATTAATATCTTGCAGAGCTCCCAGAGTTTGCTCATACAAGCCGAAGCTCATCAAGAGATATGCGCCAGAGACACCCGGCAGGATCAAGGCACAAGCTGCTGCTGCTGCTGCCACAACAATCCAAATCGGCGAGGAAGTCGGAAAATTGAGCCCAGGAACACCCGATAGCGTGAAGCTCAAAAAGGCAGAGGCTGCGGCCATACCGATCAAAGCTGGAGACCACGAAGACCCGACAAGTCGAATAGGGACCAGCAAAGACGCGGAAATCAGACCGGCAAAAACCGCCCTGGCTTGAATTGGATAATTTTCGAGAACCTCGCTGAGAACCGCGGCACCAATAAGGATCCCGGCAAGCATGCCAAGTCCAACTGGCATTATGAGCGACCACCGTATTTGTCGAAACGAAGAAGATGCGGCCGCTAAACGGAGAGAAACCAGTGCCAGGAGACCCTTGGACGAGGTCGCTAAACCGTGAATAAGGCTCTCGTAAACGCCTACAATTAAAGCCACCGTGCCTCCGCTCACTCCAGGCAAAATTTCTGCTAGCCCAATCAGCCAGCCGCGAAATACATTAAGCCCATGACGAGCCAAATTTTTCATCAATAATTACCTAACTAACGAAACTTACGTAACAGCCGACGAACGATTGCCAGGGCAACAACTTATAGATCACCTACTGAATAGTGCCAGAATTTGCGGACCGGCCACCACAAAAATCGCAAGCAAAGCCACAATCCAGCCCGCGACTCTCCAAACCTTAGCCCACTTGATGTTTTCATCCCCCACAGCAACATTGTATTCGGGTTGCCACTGAGAGAGTCGCATCGTCGTCTTAGTTCGCAAAAACCTTTTCCAATCCGTCTATGCTTTTCTCGGCCTCCTGTGCTTGCAATTTATTCTTCCGCCTAACAACCCATCGAACTTGACTATCCAGGACTCAACTGTGCTTAGCTAGGGAAATGAAAAGTTACAGCGTGGCTCAAATTGGCAGTATGGACAAGTGGCGAGAGCATTATGGCGGCTTCATCCCGGAAACCTCGAGGTTCGGGAGGAGAGTGGTCGACCATGAACTGGTCGGCGAGGTAATTGGGGTGTCCGCCACCGCATACGAGCCGGGAGAGGAAGCTGGCTACTGGCATAGTCATTCAGAAATCGACGAGATGTACGTCTTTCTTGAGGGCGAAGGTCAACTTGCCCTGGATGATGAAGTTATAGACGTTCGAGCAGGTACGGTAGTGCAAGTCGGAGTTGGCGTGATGCGGACATGGAGATGCAAACCTAACAGCCCAAGTCAGTTGCGTTGGCTGTGCATTCGGGCCGGGGTAAAGCCGCTTCCGTCCGTCCCTAACGACTCTGAGGCCATTTGGGACCGCCCCATGCCGTGGTGAACAGCCGCGCCCCAAAGCCTCGAGAAAGCTTATAGGTGATCACGAAAACCAGGGATGAGAGCCTTGAAAATTTTTAGGGGTGCGTTCTCCCAACCTGAGGTAGTAGTCGAGACCGCCTAGCACAGAACCCAGATAACTCCGCAGACGCCTCCGAATCCAAAAGTGATGAAGAATTTGAGTTTTCCAGGAGGCCCAGTATTCATAGACATAGGGATGGACACTTATCGAAATCTCCGATTCATTCTGGCTTTTTTCTGACAATCTCCAAATCACGAGAGACCGCCTGGCCTGTGACTTCCCAATCAACAAATCAAATCCCTCATTTGGAACCCAAGTAAGAAACTTGCGGCTTAGGACCGTGCCGTTCAGATACTCGATCTGGTCGCTTCTGGACTCTCGGTCCCAGGAGATGCTTTTATTCTTCTTGCAAAAAGGGTGGAACAACTCAAGATGATTGGGCTTTGCCAAAACAGCAAAAACATCCCGTCGCGAGAACCTCAGTTCCATTGATTCGGAGACTGGCGGCACACTTCTGAGCCGTTCAGCCTGTTGTTGTTCAGAGAGGTTCACCATAAATAAGCCTTTCCATCATCACTACCTAATTATAAAATCGCATAGCGAATTCCCCGACAATTTCTCCATTTGAGCGGAGGAGTCCATCAAAATTTCATTCAGGGTTCCGGAATTTGAGAATTTTGATTTCACTGTCACTCGGCCCCCGAAAACCTGAATTGGAACATCTCGACGTAGTCAACCTCAAGACATTTGGGGTTCTGTTTCCGGTGAATAGATACCGTCTGGAATGACCGACGGAATTGAAAAGCCCCTGCGGTTTAGCAAATCGAATACCGTTGAATCTTTCTTCTCCAATTCTTCTTTCGAGCAGATTTTCCACTCATGTTTACTTTCCTCGCAGCGTCCGGGAATCACCTCAGGAGACAAAGCGCCAAAGTTTGTGACCACTGCCCAATAGAAATATTCATGGACGTGCACAGCATAAGGGGCCGGGTCGTAGTAGGAGAACCAAGCTTCAACGGGATATTGCTCAGGGACCTCGCTAAAGTAGCCTCCTCGAGCCTCGTCCATCGCCCTCGTAAGTTCACTATTTTCATCTCCGAAAACCTCCGGATAAACGTTGTAAAACCCTACCGAAACCAGGTGCCAGACTTCCTCGAGGTTTGTGTCCCATGATTTGGTTTGGGAACTCCCTCCGAGAGCCCAACGATCACCGTCAGGTCCGAGGTACATACTGGCTACCATCGAAATCTTGTCAATACCGCACGAGGTCGACCAAAACTCTTCTCGCACCTCTTCCGTCCAGACAGGAAAAACAAAATTGCCGTTTGCGAGGTACTCAGCAACATCGGGATCATCGGGAAACCCATCATTATCATTGTCCAAATACTGAGCTAGTACACCTGCGGTGTGCATTAGTTTTTCCTCAGGGGCACTGGCACCGATTACCATTACACCGAATACGTCGATCGTTGAATCAAAAAAATTATTCATACAGGCCATTCCAGGAGCTGGGTACTCGTCGAGAATCTCCAGAGAATCGAGTGGCGTCTGATAGAGCTCCGCAGGCCCGCTGGCATCGTCGGTAGAACCTGATGTTTCATTCTCCCCAACAGGCAGGTTAGTGTCTGCGCAACCACTGACAAGAAGGACGGCGGATATCAAAACGGCGGGGAGTTTCACCTAATCAGTATAGTGGCAGAAGATTCTCGCTACTCACGAGCAAGTTAGTCAACGACTGCTGGTGCAAGCTCACTTGGCTACCCAGATTTGGTCGGCTAGGACTCTGCTAGCGCCAATTTGTGGCCTAAGGCCAGCTCTCCAATATAAAGTTTAAGGATGGAAATTCTGCGAATTTCAAGCCGGACGATTCTGGGTCTAGCCCTCTTTTGGATTGGCATTACCCATCTTGGATCTTCGCGTATTGAATTCCAGGCTCAAGTTCCAGTCTGGCTTCCTTTAGATCCTGACTTTGTAGTAATCGCCTCGGGAATATTGGAAATTACTTTGGGAGCACTCTTGCTTGTCTTGCGCAAAGCTCTTCCACTTGTTGGGATCGCAACGGCATTTTTCTTCGTTCTTATTTTTCCAGGAAACATTGATCAATACGTTCAAGGTAGGGATGCCTTTGGTTTAGATTCGGACGAGGCCCGGCTCGGAAGGTTATTTTTCCAACCTCTTTTTATTGGCTTGTCTCTGTGGTCAACCTCCTCGTTTCGCTTTCTTCGAGAACGACTCAGGGGTGGGCATTCATCACAAGAAAGCTCACCGAAGCTGCCCGAAAACTCATAGCAATCTCACCGCGACGCTAAGTCTTGTAACTGCCCGAAACAAACCGGCGTGAAAACCAAGTAAGCGCTCGTTCCATTGGCCCCTGATGGAATCGAGCCAACCAAAGCCCCGCGAGCCCGGCCAAAATCAAATTGAGCCCCAACGCCACCAGCACGGCTACCCAATAGGGAAGAATCTGATACAAACCGGCACCCCAGGCACTAAAAATCAAACTAAGACCGACAGATTGGAGTAGGTATGTTGTGAGCGCCATTCTTCCCATGTTTCCCAACCCGGTCGTGATTCGAGGGTGACTGCGCACCAGCCAAACTATCAGGCCCAGGTATCCCGCGCTCAACAATGGTGCACTCAAGAAAGAGCCGATGAAAGCGCCCAGCGCCAAAGTATCGGTGTAGTCAGGAGATACCTCGTTAAGTACCCAAACTCCGGCCGTTACCATCTGGAGAGGTAGTCCCAAACCTAGGCCCCAACCAAGCAAACGCCGAAAAGTGAGGGGCCGCATTCGCGAAACATCCAAGAATTTATACCGAGACGCAAGCATGCCGAGCAGAAACGCGATCAGAGTAAGGATCCCTTGGGCGAGTATCGCAAATATTCCAGTGGTGTACCAAAGCTCGAATCGCGCAGGTATTGATTCCAGATATGTGCCGTGGCGCACGATCTCCTCTAATGCAGGGGCAGGAACCGCTTGGGCGGAAAACCCTGCCCTCTCTCCTGCCCAGCTCAGGACGAGCAGGCCCACTAGGCTGAAGGAAAAGACTCCATAAAGCCCAAAAACCCACCGAATAATAAATTGCCGGGACTTCTGATAAAAGGCCAAAAGCACGAAAGCCAGTAGGCCGTAAAGGAAAAGAATATCGCCCATCCAAAACAATGCTGCGTGCGCTAATCCAAGGGCCACAAGACCAGCAGACCGGCCCAACCACCGACTTATTCCAGTTTCTTTATTGTTGAGGATATAACTTGCCGAATAACCGAAAAGAAAGGAAAAAAGCAAATAGAATTTTCCTGAGGCTAGTGCTAAAACAATGAAAGCGGTTGCTAAATCGGCCGGGCCGCTGAGTGCCTCCTCGGACACTCCATTGATAACCGATGTCGAGAAATAGGCAACATTGACGACGATAATCCCCCACAGAGCAAAACCTCGAAGAACATCAGGGGCCACATCGCGGTCTAGACTCTTCACCGATTAATCTTATTCCAAACCACCGGAATATACCTGGCTCTAGCCAGCTCTGGGTCCTGTTATAGTTCGGCACTATCGCAACCGTCACCTGCGGAGATGCAAGGAATGCCGGACCGTAGATAGTGTTAGGAATCTTCTCTTGACCCTGCGTGATTTCTGTGGGATGGTTTTTGGGCGTCGCATCCGACGCAATTGAAGTTCGCCGGTGGCTATGGGCTGACCGCGAGCGGGTTTCATTAGTCGAGAGGGAAATTCCTGTGAAGCGGAAGCTTGTTCTCCTCGGGAACAGGGGACATGCATCATCGGTGGCGGATGCCGCCGAATCCTCGGGTTTCACCGTGGAGGGCCTAATCGGCATATCTTCATCCGATGACCAGTTTCAATCACTATTAGTCGCTATCCGGGAGCTTGATCTGGAATCAACATCGCTCGGACTCGGGATTGGCCCTAATCACTGGAGAAACACGATTCACTCGGAGGTCGCTCAAGCCTATCCGACTGCTAAATTTCCATCAATCGTGCATGCCAGTGCTTTAGTGTCCCCAAGTGCAGTGCTGGGGAACGGAGCAGTGTTGCTGGCACACGCGAGCGCTGGTGCGAATTCTCAAATAGGTTTGGGAGCTCTCCTAAACACCGGAGCATCACTTGACCACGATTCGACCCTCGGCGATTTTGCCTCACTCGGGCCAGGAGCAAGGACCGGCGGGGACACAAGTATTGGGGCGAGAACTATGATCGGTCTCCAAGCCGGCATACTGCAAGGCAGAATTGTTGGAGAAGATACGGTCATCGGCGCCCACTCACTAGTCATTGAAAACATCCCGCCCCTTAGTGTGGCCATTGGAACACCTTGTCGTCCTACTCGCAGTCGCACGAAGAATGAATACTACGACTAAACCGCGCTAAACCTGTGGAGCTAAAGATCTGTCCTTGCCGAAGCGCAGGCGCTGCACTGGAATCAGAATTTTGGCGCGGAACCCCCTAGATTCTCCGAAGTGCAACTTAGTCGGCAACATCATGGTAAGTATTTTGGGAACGTGTCTTATCTTGTTTTCAAGACGCCAATATGGCACTTTGGCAGAGTCTAGAGTCCGGATAAATCGAGCCCTCTTTCGCAGCTAAAGCTCATCATACGGGGACCAAAGGATCGACTGCGACGCCTAAAAACAGGATAGTGAGGTAAGTGATACTGCTTCGAAAAACCCTCATCGGGCTGATTTCATCGCCCCGCACTGTTCGACGATATAGCAAGTGTGACTCAATAAGAAACAGTGCTCCCGCGAACGAGGCCATAAGTCCGTAGATTGGGCCCATTGGGGCCGTTGGAATAAGAATTAGGGACGCTGCGACAGTAGCCCAAGCGTAAAGTATCACTTGCGTGCCCACTTCAGTTGGCGCTCTGACCACTGCCAACATAGGTACCGCGACCCGGGCATAGTCTTCTCGGTACCTCATCGATAGCGGCCAGTAATGGGGCGGCGTCCAAAGAAATACGATTATGAATAGAACAATCGGCGTGGGAGCCAAGGAACCAGTGACCGCAGACCAACCGATTAAGACAGGAAAACATCCGGCAATCCCGCCCCAAATGATGTTCTGCTCACTCCGTCTCTTCAGCCACAGAGAATAGACAAAAACGTAGAAAAGAATTGCGACTAGAGACAAAGCAGCTGCCAAGGGCGTTGTAAACAACCAAAGACAGGCGAAAGAGGCAACTCCCAAGCAGGTGGCAAAAATTAGAGCGGAACGCTCCGAAACCTCCCCCGTGACGATGGGTCTAGACTGCGTCCTGTCCATCTGAATATCGATATCTCGGTCTATAAACATGTTGTAAGCGTTCGCACTTCCAGCACTTAAGGCGCCGCCGACTATTGTTGCGGCTAGAAGTCCTAAGTCGGGGAGTTGCCGTCCCGCCAGAATCATCACGGGCACCGCTGTGACGAGGAGTAACTCGATAACTCGTGGCTTGGTCAAGGCCAAATATGAGCGTATCGTCGAGAAACGTCGGGGGGTTTTGGCGGACTCGGCAACAGAACGTCTCATCTCTCCGAACCTTTCTGCTCCAACGAGCTTCCAGCATCTAAAAAATAATGCCGGGACCGATAGACGCGAGATTTGTAATTTGTCATCGAACGCAATTCACCCCACAAGGATATAGTGGACTAAGCACTCAAATAATTTTACTGGCAAAGTTAGAAGGACGGCCGCCGAATGGGATCTGTATTCAGTCGGCAGGATATTGAGGCTGTCAAAGTTTCTCGGCTCCTGGCGGCCGAGGCCGTAGAAAAGGTCGGGCACGGACATCCGGGTACTGCGATCAGCCTAGCTCCGATTGCCTACTTGCTTTTTCAAAAAATAATGAACATCGACCCAACCGATGCCTCCTGGCTGGGTCGGGATCGATTTATTTTGTCTGCGGGGCACTCTTCGCTGACACAGTATGTGCAGCTCTACTTGGGCGGTATGGGCTTGGAGCTGAACGACCTCAAAGCTCTTCGAACCTGGGGTTCCCTAACCCCCGGACATCCGGAGAAGGGACACACCGACCATGTCGAAATTACGACTGGTCCGCTCGGTCAAGGTTTGGCTGCGGCAACCGGTTTCGCTATGGCGCAGCGTTTCGAGCGCGGGCTATTCGATCCCGATGCTGCACCTGGAGAGTCGCCGTTCGATCACCACACCTACGTTATTGCCAGCGATGGTGACATGCAGGAGGGCATCTCGAGTGAAGCAGCCTCACTTGCCGGACATCAAGAGCTCGGAAGCCTAATTGTGATCTACGATTCAAACAATATTTCAATTGAGGACGATGTAGGAATTGCATTCAGCGAAGATGTT
>MDTG01314656.1_pt1 | contig 25036 bp, 23 predicted proteins | sample 811421 | NCBI WGS metagenome assembly MDTG01 (sample SAMN05326645, study PRJNA326480) | marine metagenome | isolation source: seawater | place: Pacific Ocean: South East | collected 2011 | reverse complement strand
CTCCCATGGGATTTCCATAGTTGAAACAACAAACTTTCCAATCTCTTTTCCAATGTTTTTTGAAGAATTATTACCAATTCTAAGTTCATTTACATTTGTAGATAAACTGAAATACTGCATTATTTAAATTTATATAAGTATACAAAAAAGCCAATAATTAAAAATACAAAAAGGGAGATTGCATGGATATACTCGAAATTAAATCCATCGACAGCTTGACCCGGAAGCAACAAACAAAGAACAACAAATGAACACCAGGTTAATGCAATTATTTTTAAAAATAGAGGAATTTTATTTACAGAATTACTCCTTGGTAAAAAAAATGAGGAATAAATAATTCCACAATAACCAATGTATCCTGAAATTGCAGATACGCTTGTAATCATTTCAATTTTCTCAAAAATTACTATAAAAAAAGTTGAAATAACTCCAATAAACAACAATGAGTTTGAAGGTGATTTATTATTGTCAACGAAACTTAACCATTTAGATTTTGGTAAAATTGAATCCCTTGACATAGAAAAAATTAATCTTGATGCAGTCGCCATACAAGCAACTGCACAAGCAAAAATTGCGATTATTACAAAAAAAAGAGTTATTAAATAAATTAGCAAACCAAATTCAAATTGAAGCATGTCAGTGAAGTAATTGTTATTTATTTTTTCATAATTATTTGCACTTAGGAATAAGGTAGATAATAAAATTATTATCAAACCTAAAATACCTGAGCTCAATAATGAATACCTAATTGATTTTGGGACAGTGAATTTTGGATTTTTGGTTTCCTCTGACATATCAGCAGCAGCTTCAAATCCAGTTAAACACCATGCGCCAAGCAAAATAGATAATGCAAATGATTTAAAAGTAAAATCTGATAGACTAAGATTATTTAAATTGTACAACATATCAAAATCAGTTTTCTTGAATAAAAAATATCCCAAAAAGGATATTAACATTAAGATACCTATAATTTCTGTGACAACGCCAATATTATTTATTTTGGAAACTAAATTTATTCCCTTTAAATGAATGAAAGTTACAATCCATATGATTAAGACAGAAATTAACAAGCTACTAACATTAATATTAAAATTTTGAAAAATTAGATCGCTCACAAGAATACTTAGCGCCTTACATATCCCAGGAAAACCAGTAAGGAATTGTAATAATAATAGCCATCCTGTCGTAAACCCTAGTTTTGGTCCAACCAATCTATAAGTCCACTGATAGCCATACCCTGAAATGGGATAATTTATTGATAATTCTGCCATAATCAAAGCAACAATAAATTGACCTACAAATACAATAGCCCAAGAAATAGAGATGAAGTTTCCAACTTCTGAAAATCCAAAATGGAAATTTGCAAATATTCCAGTAAGTATGGAAATTAAAGAAAATGATACAGCAAATGAAGAGAATCTCCGCATAGACCTCTTCAAGTCCTGCTTGTAACCAAACTCAGCTAATTCTTTAGAATCATTGTCTATTCTAGACAGGGACATGGCTTAAAATACCTTTGTATATTCCAGGTTCTGAACCTTTTATAATTTTAGCACCAAAAGTTATTTCATAAAACTTAGCTGGTCCAACTCCTCCAATGATAGCATATGCATAACCCATTTCTTTCATAGATTTTAGTGATAAATAAAGAAGCACTTTACCAAGTCCCTTTTTTCTATATTCTTTGGAAACCCCCATTGGACCTAAAAAATTTAAATATGCTGCATCATAAGTTGAAAAACCAATAATTTTTCCATCTTTTATTGCTATGTAAGTTGATATTGGATTTTTCGAAAATGATACATCTACTTCACTTTTCCATCCTTCTCCAAAATTTTCTTTTACCCAATTATTGACTAAATACTTTTCAGCAGCTAAAGGTCGTCTAAAATCTATTTCTTTTTTTAATTTATCATACTCTACGCACTTTTCAGGAAGTTCATAAAGCTTTACTAACATATCTTTCATTTTTATTTTTTAAAGTGATTTAACCATACTGAAACCATTTTCTTTAAAGCCCAATTTTTCGTAAAAGAGAAGTTTCTCTTTTTTGCAATCCAATTTAATTTTATAACAATTTTCCTTTCTAGCAATTGTGATTAAATAATCAACGATTAGTGTTCCTGTTTTTTTATTTCGAAATTCTCTATGTACCACTACATAATCTATATAAGCCATTAACCCTTTCTTTAATTTCATCTCTAAGTTAAGTGACCCAAATCCGATAAGTTTATTATTATAAATAAACAATATCCAAAAACATTATGTTGTTTTGAATACCTTATCCAAATATTTTCGTATTTAATTTTCGGTGGGTTATAAACTGATATCTCCTGGAGAATGTCAATTAATTTTGGTAAATCATTTTTACTAATTCTCCTTATCAAAATTTTATTTAAATCAATCATACTATAATATTGGCTGAGAATTAAGATTAATTTTAATATTACAATTAAAAGCTTTTTAAATTTACGAATTAAATTAATTTATTATTTTTAGAAAAACTTTAGGTCTTTAATATAAAAGAGCTTAGGCAATCCCTGGGTAATCACTTTAAATATAGTTTGTAAAAACAAGGGTTAAAGAGTGATATTAATGAGCCGCAGAATCCACTTATGAAATTCACCATAAATCACAATATTTCTATAAATATATTCGCTTTACTAAAATAGAGAATGTGGTTTATGTAATTGTTATAGACTTGTCAGGAAAAAAGCCTTAAAGAAAGCCTGTCCCACCAAAATTACAATTGAAAAAAAATAAAATATTATAAATATAAAGACATGAAATATATAGTCTGCGAAAAACCAGGAAAGTTTATTTTAAAAGAAAAAAAAGCTCTGGTTAGAAAAGAAAATGAAGCTTTATTGCAAATTAATAAGGTTGGAATTTGCGGTACAGATTTTCATGCCTATGCTGGTAATCAGCCTTTTTTTACTTACCCTAGAATTTTGGGGCATGAACTAGCTTCTACTGTTTTAGAAATAGATGATGAAAACAAAAAAGGTATTAAGGTTGGAGATAATGTTGTTGTAATGCCTTACATAAGCTGTGGCAAATGTATTGCCTGTAGAATCGGAAAAACAAATTGTTGTACAAATCTTATCGTTTTAGGTGTACATGGAGATGGTGGTATGCAGGAACAAATAACTGTTCCGGCAGAAATTTTATTACCTGCCAATAATTTGTCAGATAATCAAATGACAATAGTAGAACCATTGTCTATTGGTGCCCATGCAGTTAGAAGGGCAAATATTAAACCAGATGAAACTGTAGCAGTTGTTGGTAGTGGACCTATTGGTATTGGAATTATGAAATTTGCTCAGATTGCTGGTGCAAAAGTTATTGCCATTGATATGAATGAAAAACGACTAACATATGCCAAAGAAAAAATAGGGGTAGATTATATAGTTAAAGCTGGCGAAAATGCTGTAGATAATGTTTCAAAAATAACTAATGGCGATTTGTGTACAGTAGTATTTGATGCATCTGGAAATAAGTTTGCGCTAGAATCATGCCCCGATTATATGTCTCACGGTGGATGTTTTGTAGTTGTTGGATTATCTAAAGGAGAGCTTACCTATATGCATCCTAAACTTCATGCTAAAGAAATGACCTTAATGTGTAGCCGAAATGCCACTAGTGAAGATTTTGAGTATGTTATTAGCGTGTTAGACCAATTTCCAACGGAATCTTTTATAACCCATAATGTTTCATTTTTAGATATGATAAACCATTTCGATAGCTGGCTAAAATCAGAAACGGGCGTGCTTAAAGCAACTGTAAATTTTAATTAAAAAATGTTTCATCTTTCCTTTGTTTTGATTCAGTAGTTTGAACTATTTATATGAAACTCAAACTCATTGGGTTTTACAGTTGTTCCAGTCGTCAAAGTAATTGGACTCTCATCATTTCCACCAAAAATCACTTCAATCAATGAGGCGGTATATCCATCCCCTTGAGGAATTTTAATTGCATAAGTACCCGAGGATTGATTTTGCAAATCAGATTTTTCCCAAGACTTACCAATTTCCCATACTCTAAAATCCCGATGCTTCGGATTATTAGCCTGCCAAAGTGAAATCTCATAAAATTCATCAGAATCAATCTGAATAAAAATACTGTCGCTTTTAATTTTCCAATCCATCTTAGGCATAGATCTTCCTTGAATGATTCGGTGGTAGAATGAATATACATTCTGTGTATTATAACTTCCAGCCAATCCATGATTACCATTAGGAACATATTGAAGATACTTTGGCCCTGGCAACTGATCCCAATAAAACTGCCAAGAATCAGGTAAAAAGAATTCGTCAATGGTACCATTGACAATCAATTTAGGCATTTCGAATCGATCTTTAAACTCATAGGGTTCCACTAAATCCAACAAACGATCAAATTCCGGAGTTCCCATCCAATCCATTATCCCAATATCCACATAGTTTTTTATCGCCGGCGACCACTCACCATAGGCCTTAAAATGATGCTCAAAAGAAGGCACAACGTTGAGCATGTCAATCACTAATGGAGCAATTCCTAGTATCCTTTCATCAACTGCAGCTGTTGTCCAAGTGGTCCACCCTCTTTTGGAGGCCCCAGAAACAACAAAGTTTTCGGTTGCTAAAGTTTTGTCTTTTGTAATCTCTTTTATAACGTCCATAGCTCTTACTACTGCCCTTGTCATTGGAAACCTAGCCAGCCATAAAATATCTTTATCTAAAGCTCCTTGTGATAAAAACTTTTCCCATCCATAAGCAATTATATCATCCTCATAACGATCAATACTATCTGTGCCTTTATAATTAAGGGGCTGGAATGGCACATTACTGATGTGGGCAATTACAGATTGGGTCTTTAACGATTGTGAAATCGCCATACTGTCCAAATAAATCTTATTATCATTACTCGAACCTCCACCAATAAATAACAGTGCATCAGGCGAAGCTATTTCATCTGGAACTACTACATCCAACCAATGCCACCAGAGAGTTTGATTTACTTCAGCCTCAGTAAGCCACTTCCCAGAAGTCATTTTAATGTGATAAAGCGTATACTTCTTATCGATTATGGAGTCTGAAATTTCATAGGTAAAATCAGGTCCTATTTCACTAACATAATGCCTTAAAAAATCTATTGGTAAAGTATCGGTTGGTTTTTGAGAAGTTCGGTTACAAAAACTTAATAGGACCAGAATCAATAATGAATAAAAAAAATAGCATTTATTAAATAAAATAATTGTTTTTGCATAATTGAAAAACGTTACAATAGTTTTAAGTGTTGACATATGGTTTAAAAAAGAAGCCTAATAATACATTTATGATTCCAATTTATGTTTTTTTTGAAAACAGCTCATCCTTAAGGGGAAATTTTTCAAAATTTAAACTCAGTTTTTTGCGAAAAAATTCTTAATTTTTGGTCATTATGTTAGAGAAATTGAACATCAAAAGTATTTTGAATTCTCTCAAAAAACATCTTTTAACTTTAAGTTTTTTATGTTGGAACAGTTTTTTTCCACAGTCTTATTATGATGTTACTTTTCTTCAAGACCGTTCAATCCAATTCGAAAAAGAAAAAATCGAAACAAGATTGGTGGGAGTCAAAACTGACAGCAACAAAAACATAAATGTACTATCGTCAAAAGGCTTGTTATCACCTTGGGAAAAAAAACTAAAATTTAATTTTCAATACAGGCCCCTTCAAAATCAAAAAATAATTGCAATTGAATTGTATAAAAACCAGTTTTATTACTTAACCAAACAGAGTGTTTTAAGCCTTTCCTATGGAGGGAAATTCTATGTGAAACACGGAATAGAAAACCCGATTTTGTTAAGTGTCGGAAGGGAAAAATCACTACTGATACTATCAGATAAAGGATTATTATTCTTCTTTAACAAAAAAGGTCACATGAAGCGCTCCCTTAAACTTAACGAAAAACCTATTTCTGCTCAGTACGATGCTAAGAGAAATCGCTTTCTTATTCTTACATCAAAACATATCTATGAATTCAAACCTAATGATCAGTCATTAAAAAAACTATACTCTGGCTCCAATTTTTCATCGCTTGAGCAATATAAAAACAAAATATGGGTGGGAACAAAAAAGGGTATTCTAAGGATCAACTCCAACAGTTTTATCTTGGAAAAAATTATTAAGCAGCTACCCCATGACGAAATAACAAGCATAAAAAAAATCAATGGAGAGTTATGGGTAGGAAGTACAAGAGGTGCCTTTAAATTTAGAGCTGATGGAAAATATGATTATTACGCTTCTAAGAGATGGCTGTTGGATGATGAAGTCATAACTATTGAAAAAGGACCCGATCAAAGTGTATTGATTCTGACACAAAAAGGACTCAATAAAATTGTATTTGAGCCGATGACATTGGAAAAGAAAGCTGAATATTTTCAAGAAATACAAAGAAAAAGGCATATCAGATATGGTCTAGAGTCAACTTTAAAACTCAGGGTTAGCGGAGACTTATCGACTGCAGAATTGATTGATACCGATAACGATGGACTGTGGACATCGATGTATTTGGCATCAGAGTTATTCCGTTATGCGGTAACCAATTCAGAAGATGCCAAACGAAATGCCTTAGAAGCTTTTGAGGCAATGGAACGACTTACATCCATCTCAGGAATAGAAGGTTTTCCCGCTAGAACATATGAAATAGATACATACCAAAAAAGCAATTGGAACGAAAATTCTTTTTATGGTATTTGGAAAAAAGCCAAAAATCAAAGGTGGGTTTGGAAAACCACCACAAGTAGCGATGAATCTTGTGGTCATTTTTTTGTTTATGCCCTATTTGCGGAAATAATTTCAGATCAAAAATGGAAAAACCGAGCCATTAAACTGATAAAAAAACATATGGATCACATCATCGACAATGATTGGTATTTGGTTTCATGGGATGGAAAACCAACCAAATGGGGTCGATGGCATCCGGATTATGTAAATAGCTTTCCGATACAAGTTGGTGATAGAAGATTAAATTCTACGTTAATTTTGACATTTCTACAAACAGCCTATCACTTTACAAAAGAACAGCAATATAAGGATCACGCCCTGAACCTCAGCCGTTTATACGGTTATGAGGAAAATGCCTGCCGCCCTGCCAGTGTAATTGGATATGTGGCAGGTGAATTATTGAGCGACGGATGGAATCATTCTGATGATGAAATGTATTTTCTTACTGCTCCAGCTTTTATCAAATATGCTTTTGATAAAGATTCAAAAAAACGTCACATGGAAACCGTTGCCTCTCACTGGGAAATCGAAAGATCTGAAAATAACCCCTTGTGGAATTTTTTGTATGCTTTGTCAGGAGGAAAAGATTTTGATCTCAAAGAATCCATTTGGTGGCTGAAAGAGTATCCCCTCGATTTAATTGACTGGAAAATAGAGAACAAGTATCGAAAGGACTTAATAAAAGTCCCCTCTAACTTTAGAAAACAGGAATACAGCGAGGTTCTTCCAAGAGATGAAAGACCCCATCACCTACATAACCGAGCTTACCGAAACAATGGAGGTAGTGGAGGATATAGAGAATATTCCCCATATATTTACTTACTTCCCTATTGGGTTGGGCGTTATGTAAAAGCGATAGAGCCGGCACAAAATAGCACTGTAAATCAACTAAAATAGTCTGTTAACCGTTAAGATTAAAATGATAAAGCACGAGCAATGTCCTCAATTATTAAAGGTGCATGATCCCTTGAATTTTCGATAAACCACTTGTTGGTTTTCAACCCACCACATACCACACCTGCTAGGTAAACACCCTTTGAAGTAGAGTGCATAGTATTGGAATCATAAACAGGCGTTCGGTATTTATCCTTATGAAATTTTACACCCAAAGATTCTAACAACTCAAAATTGGGTTGATAACCTGTCATAGCTAATACAAAATCGTTTTCAATAGTTTTGACACCTTCCGGGGTTTTAAACCTAACTTGATCAACAGTAATTTGCTCTATCTGAGAATTAAAATAAGCTTTGACACTTCCCTCCTTAATTCGATTGATAATGTCAGGTTTTGACCAATACTTAACGTTTTGACCAATTTCCTCTTCCCTTATGATCATACTTACACTTTTAGCACCTTTTCGGTAGATCTCCAGGGCAACATCAACCGCAGAATTAGCAGCCCCGACTACGACAACATTCATACCAAAAAAGGGATGGGGATCTTTGTAATAATGGAAGACCTTGGGTAATTTTTCTCCAGGAACATCTAATAAATAAGGGAAATCATAAAAACCTGTGGCAATGACAATTTTTTTGCATTGGTAGGTCCCTTTATCAGTAATAACATCAAAAAAATCTTCCTTTCGTTTAACTTTTGTGATTTTTTCGTACAGATGCATAGGTAATTTCCAATGAGAAGTCACCCTCCGGTAATACTCCAAAGCCTCAGATCTCGTCGGTTTTGGATTGTGTGAAATAAAGGGAACACCTCCTATTTCAAGCTTATCGGATGTTGAAAAAAAAGTCATATTCATCGGATATCGATAAAGCGAGTTAACCAGACAGCCTTTATCAAAAATTAAATGATTCAATTCTTTTTTTTTGGCCTCGATTCCACAAGCTAATCCGATAGGCCCAGCTCCTATAATAATAAGGTCTTGAATTTTATTTCTCATGCTGACCAGTGGTAGATTAAAAATTAAAGTTCAATTTCATTTCGCAACTTCCTTCCTTCCATGATTTCACACCATAGGATTTAGCTACACAGTCGTTGCCGTAGGTTATTCCATTACAACCACAAACAGGTATATACTCTTTGGTACAAGGGATTTCCTTGGAAGGCCCTAAGCATTGATCCTCTATGTTTTTTTTGTCGCACCCTTGAGCATAGAATACTTGCAATATTGTAAAAAATAAAAAAAACCGCCTTCTAAAAATCATTATAGCTCTTTTAGACGGAGATTTTTCCAACGTATTTTTTTGTTGGATTTATTTTTTTTCTTGCCAATACCGTGAAGTTGTAATGCTATATAACCATTGTTGGATTGATCATCGTAAACATCTCCAACCAATATCCCATTGACCCATGACTGAATATGGTTGTCTATTGCAATGACCTTAAAATGATTCCACTCCAAAGGTTTAAAAGCAGACTTTACCGTTTGGTTAATTCCTGGCCTATGAAGAAACCCTCTTCCCGCTTCTTCATAAATGGCACCACTCCAGGATCTGGAGGAAGGGTCAATTTCGATTTGATAGCCCCAAAATCTTCCTTTAAGCCACTTCCTATGATTGACTATTTTAATTCCATTTTCATCAAAACGTCCACCCCAGCGAACCGTTTCGGTATCATTTAGATAAATATTACTTCGGATCTGAACACCAGAATTCAAAACGGTATCCAGTTTAACATCATAATCCAATTGAAAATTTTCAAATTTTTTTTGGGTATGTAGAAAAGTATTAGATAATTCCATGACCGCTTCAGCCACAATACATCCATCTTCAACGTAAAATTTGCCTCCCCCATAATTAACCCAACCATCAAGGTTCATGCCATTAAAAATTTCAAAATCATTTTTTTGAAATGAAATAAACACAAGTAGAATTAAAAAAAAGTAAGTGAATTTTTTCATTGTTTTGTTTGTGAAAGTTTATGATTGATCCCTATTTATTAACTATCATTAATTTTAAGTTGTTTCAACAATATATAGAACTTTTTTAAAAAACAGAATGACAATTGTCAATCAAATTCTAACGTTGATAAAAAATTTTGATTGAATCATCTTTTTTATATCTTTCAAAAAAAAAAAATGTTTAGCAGGTTCTTTTTATTCTTTCTACTATATATACCCCTTTTACAAGCGCAAAGCTGGAAGCCGATTGAGGGAAAAATTATGAGCAAATGGTCAAAAACCATTACCCCTGAAAACGTTTGGCAGGAGTATCCCCGACCACAATTTGAAAGAACCCAATGGAAAAACCTTAATGGGCTCTGGGACTTCTCTGTTTCAAAAGGCAATCAAATTCAACCCAAGCAGTATAAGGGAAAGATTTTGGTTCCTTTCAGTTTTGAATCTCCTTTGTCGGGGGTAGGAAAAGGTATCAATCCAGAGGATAAGATGTGGTATAGAAAAAGTTTTAAGCTCCCTAATAAATGGAGTGGGGATGATGTTATTATTCATTTTGAAGCCGTCGATTACCACTCTACTATCTGGGTAAATGATATATTGGTGGGAACGCACAAAGGAGGTTTTGATCGTTTCTCTTTTAATATTACACCATACCTAAAACCGGAAGGGCTTCAAAAAATTGTATTATCTGTTGAGGATGCTAGCAATTTCAGTTCGCAACCCCGAGGCAAACAGCAAATTAATGCCAGTGGTATATATTATACACCTGTAAGTGGAATATGGCAAACAGTTTGGCTTGAAGCGGTCTCATCTGAAGCCTATTTAAAACAAGTGAGGATAACGAGCGATATAGATAATAGCAAGGTTAATCTCATACCTTTGAGCAATGTGCCCTTGATTAGAGGATACCAGGTAGCAGTTGATGTTTTTTTGGACGGAAAAAAAGTAGCTTCTGGAAAAACAAAACCCGACACCCCCATGCATTTAAAAATAGAAAATGCCCATTTGTGGTCTCCAGACCACCCTCATTTATACGATGTCAAAATCAATTTGATCAATCCCTCCGGTATAGTAATCGATCGAGTGGACAGTTATTTTGGAATGCGAAAAATCAGTTTGGAAGATCATAAAGGAGTCAAATACTTATTCTTAAACAATGCACCACTTTTTCATTATGGTACCCTTGACCAAGGCTGGTGGCCTGATGGATTGTTAACACCTCCATCAGATGAAGCTATGCGATACGATATTGAAATGACTAAAGCTATGGGGTTTAATATGATTCGAAAGCATGTAAAGATCGAACTCGATCGCTGGTACTATCATTGCGACAAAATGGGAATCATGGTTTGGCAGGATATGCCCTCCTACAACAGGTTGGCATTGAAAACTCCTAAGCAAATGGAAAAAACCGAGCAAAAACATCGTATATACAATGCCTTGGAAAGAGTAAAAAGAGAGGGTACTGACCTAATCAGACGCTCAGATGATGCTGCTCAATTCGAATTGGAACTCCGTCGGATGATAGACCTCCATTTCAATTCCCCAAGTATAGTAATGTGGGTTCCTTTTAACGAAGGCTGGGGACAATACGACACTTGCAGGATCGCAGATTATATAAAAAAACTGGATCCTGACCGATTGGTGAATCCAACCAGTGGTTGGTCTCTTAGGTCATGTGGTGATGTTTATGATATTCACACCTATGATGTAGATCTAACTATTCCCCCCACTGCTTTGGACAGGGCTAGTGTGATAGGGGAGTTTGGAGGCATTGGCTATCCAATTGATGAAAACCTTTGGAATCCTGAAATGCGAAATTGGGGTTATCAGACCTATTACAATGCTGAAGAATTACTCAAAAACTATATCTATAAATTCAATCAAATTTTAGAGATGAAAGAGAAAAATGGACTTTCTGCCGCTGTTTATACTCAGACAACAGATGTTGAGGGAGAAATCAATGGTTTAATGACTTATGACCGAGAGGTGACCAAAATACCTACCCAAACTTTAAAAGTATTACACAGTAAATTGTATCAATAATAAATAAATCTCATGACCCTAAAAAAAATGATACTGGCATTAATTTGTTTGAGCTTTGTATCTTGTGAACAAGCTAAAAAAGAAGAATTTGTGCTAAATGCTAACAATTTTCAGACCCAAATTAAAGGAAAAACAACCGACTTGTATCTCCTTAAAAACGACCATATCGAAGTTTATATAACCAATTATGGTGGTAGGATCGTTAGCCTTCTTACTCCCGACAAAGATGGAATAATGGGAGATGTTGTATTGGGTTTTAAAAGCATAGCTGATTACCAAAAAGCTAAAACCCCCTATCATGGTTGTTTGATTGGAAGGTATGGTAATCGTATTGCCAAGGGAAGGTTTGAGCTAGACGGCGCAATATATGAACTGCCTATTAACAACAATGAAAATCATCTTCACGGTGGGCCAGATGGATTCCACAATCAAGTTTGGGAAGTGATTAGTGCCAAAGAAAATTTTATTGTAATGACCTATGAATCCCTAGATGGAGAAATGGGTTATCCAGGTAATTTAAAAGTAGAAGTATCCTATTCCATAAATATCAAAAACGAATTGAAAATTGCCTACAAAGCAACCACAGATAAATCCACCCCTATCAACTTGACAAACCACGCCTTTTTCAATCTTTCGGGACAAGCCAGGGGCAGTATCAACGATCATCTGTTGATGATAAATGCCGATCATTTTACCCCTATAGATAATGGACTTATTCCCTTGGGAGAAATAAGATTAGTTGATAAAACTCCTTTTGATTTTAGAAAGGCCAAAACCATTGGTCGAGATTTGAATCAACAAGCCTCCAATACCCAACTCAATCGCGGAGGTGGCTATGACCACAATTTTGTTCTCAATAAGGAATCAAGAAGCAGTATGAGTTTGGCGGCAAGGGTAGTAGATCCTAAAAGTGGTAGACAATTAGATATTTTCACCCAGGAACCAGGAATACAATTTTATGGAGGTAACTTTATGGATGGGAGTGATGTAGGAAAGTACGATACGAAATTTGAATATCGTGGTTCCTTTGCATTGGAAACTCAGCATTTTCCTGATTCACCCAACCAGCCTGCTTTTCCAAATACTATTTTACAGCCTGGAGAGCAATATCAAACACAAAGTATTTACAAGTTTTCTACTTCTGAATAAACAAATTATACGCATCGCGTTAAACGCATCACTGGATATTATTCGTTAGAGGGCTTGCCTATGGTCGCTAGGATGCCACCATCCACATAGAGAATTTGTCCATTGACAAAATCACTGGCCTTTGCACTTAGGAATACTGCTGCTCCTTTTAACTCGTCTGGACTTCCCCAAACACCTGCCGGGGTTCTGTTAACGATGAATTCGTTAAAAGGATGTCCATCTATCCTTATTGGCTTGGTCTGTTCGGTCGCAAAATAACCTGGGCCAATCCCATTTACCTGAATGTTATAAGGAGCCCACTCCACACACATGTTTTGGGTCAACATCTTCAAACCTCCCTTAGCGGCAGCATAGGCTCCAACGGTATTTCTACCTAGTTCACTCATCATGGAACAAATATTAATGATTTTACCCGATTTACGTTTAATCATTCCTTTAACTACAGCTTTGGAAACAATAAACGGACTTACCAGATCAACTTTGATAACCTGCTCAAAATCAGCCACCTCCATATTAACAAGAGGTGTACGTTTGATTATTCCGGCATTGTTGACCAATATATCGATAGACGCGACTTCCTTTTCGATTTGTGCCACGGCCTTTGAAACTGTATTTTCATTAGTAACATCAAAACGATATCCAAAAGTTTGAATTCCTTCCGACCTAAAAGCGGTTACTGCCTTGTCAATTTTTTCTTGAGAACTATTACCATTAATGATTACGGTAGCACCTGCCTGGCCTATACCTTTTGCCATTGCCATCCCAAGCCCATGAGTAGCTCCAGTAACCAAGGCTAGCTTTCCACTTAAGTTGAAGAGATCTTTTCCCATACATTTATCTTAAATTAGGGACAGGACAACCGTCCATATCGCCATAGTCTAAATTTTCTCCTGCCATTCCCCATATAAAAGTATAATTAGAGGTTCCCGATCCAGCGTGTATAGACCAAGGAGGGGAAATAACAGCTTGTTCATTAGTCATCCAAAGGTGTCGAGTTTCATCAGTTGCTCCCATAAAATGACAGACCGCTTGATCTCGCGGCACTTCAAAGTAGAAATAAACCTCCATTCGACGGTCGTGGACATGGGCGGGCATAGTATTCCAAACCGATCCTGAAGCCAACTCAGTCATACCCATTTGTAATTGACAACTCTTTACAATGCTGTTGACTATTAGTTTTCTTATAGTTCTGGCATTAGAGGTTTCAGCTGATCCTAATTCAACAATTTCGGCTTGGTCTCTGCCAACTTTTTGATTAGGATAGGCATGATGTGCCGGAGCAGAATTTAGGTAAAATTTTGCCGGGGCTTTTACATTATCACTAGAAAAGTGTACTTCTTTAATTCCTTTACCCAAATAGAGAGCTTCTTTATAATCTAACTGATAAGTATCCCCATCTGCCAATACCGATCCTTTGCCTCCAACATTGATTATCCCCATTTCTCTTCGCTCGAGGAAAAATTCTGACTTGAGGGGCTCTAGAGTGTCTAAATATACAGTTTCTCTTATAGGAATAACACCACCTGCCATGTAACGATCGTAGTGGGTGTAGACCCAATTCACTGTATCGGCTCCAAACACCTGTTCGATTAAAAATTCATCCCGTAAAGCTTGGGTTCCCATTTTATTAGTTTCTTTCTGTCCCACAGCATAGCGCACTTCGTAATTATTATTCATTTTAATTTCTTATTTTCTTTATCAATTTAAGGGTTTCTGATACTTTAACTTTAAGTCCCTCGTAGTCACCAGTTGACAATATCTCTTTGGAGATTAGTTTGGACCCCATTCCCACACAGGTAACTCCTGCATTAAACCATCCCCTAAGATTATCTTCCTCTGTACTGACACCACCTGTGGGCATAATACTTGTCCATGGTTGCGGCCCTTTGACTGCTTTGACAAAACTAGGACCATATGCACTACCTGGAAAAAGTTTGACGATTTCTCCACCCAACTCTTCGGCTCTGGTAATCTCGGTTAGGGAACCACATCCAGCAGACCACAGTACTTTTCTTCGGTTACAAACCAAAGCAATGTCTTCTCTTAAAACAGGAGTAACTATAAAATTAGCACCCAATTGCATGTAGAGTGATGCCGCCGCTGAATCAGTAACAGACCCTACCCCCATAATCATATCTGGTAATTCTTTGAGAACATACCGATTGAGCTCATCGAAAATTTGATAGGCAAAATCACCTCTACTGGTAAACTCTAATAATCTTGCGCCTCCATCATAACAGGCTTTTAATGTTTTTTTTGCTATCTCAATATCACTGTGATAAAAAAGGGGAACCATTCCGGCTTCTAACATTTTTGCAGCGACTTCTAAACGAGTAAATTTTGCCATAATTATCTTGCTACGCGGCCACTTGAATCGCCGCTCATTAATTTTTCAACCTCATTGACGGTGACTAAATTGGCATCGCCCTTGATAGTGTGTTTTAAACATGAGGCAGCCACTGCAAAGTTTAATGCATTCTGATCGTCCTCTGGATATTTTAATAAACCATAAATCAATCCACCCATAAAGGAGTCACCTCCTCCTACTCTATCTACGATGTGGGTAATTTGATATTCAGTACTGAAATAGATCTTTTTCCCATCATAGAGTATTCCTGCCCAAGTATTGTGAGAAGCGGAAATAGAACCTCTGAGTGTAGTAATTACTTTTTTAGCTTTCGGAAATTTTTTCATCATTTGCTCACACACCGACTGAAAAGCTTCTGCTTTGACCTGATCTCCTTGAGTCGTAATGTCTAAACCTTCTGGCTTGATCCCAAAGTGCTTTTCTGCGTCCTCTTCGTTACCTAGTATAATATCACAATAGGAAGTCAACTCAGTCATAATAGGTTCAGATGATTGGCCGTATTTCCATAGTTTGGCACGGTAATTCAAATCGGTAGAGATTGTGATTCCTTTTTTACTGGCGATTTTTACGGCTTCCAAACATGCATCAGCTGCTCCTTGAGAAATAGCTGGAGTGATTCCTGTCCAGTGGAACCAACTGACGCCATCGAAAACGGTATCCCAATCGATCATACCGGCCTGAATTTCTGCCATTGCTGAATGGGCGCGATCATAGACCACCTTACTACCCCTACTCACCGCTCCGGTTTCCAAAAAGTAGATCCCCAATCGGTCTCCCCCATATGCTATGTGTTGAGTTCCAACCCCTCTTTTACGCATTTCCATCACCGCACAAGCACCCATATCGTTTTGAGGTAAACGGGTTACAAATTCAACAGGAACGCTATAATTCGCCAAAGAAACAGCAACATTAGATTCTCCACCTCCATAGACAACATCAAAACTATTGGCTTGGGAGAATCTTAAATTACTAGGAGGTGAAAGTCTTAACATGATCTCACCAAAGGTCACTACTTTTTTCATGAAATTAATTGATATTGATTAGCATTGGATTTTCAATTTTTATTGCCAAATCATCCAAGTGGGCTTCCCATTCTTGATGATCAGCAAACTGTTTGCTTTCAGACCAGAAGAAACCTACATAATAAACCAAAGACTGATTTATCACTTTAAGCTCCATGAACACATGGTTTTGATCTTTAATCTGAGGGTTAAAGGTGTGCTGTCCTTTAAAATGCTTTTGAGGAGATAAGATTACATTGCTCAGTGTTGTGTCAAAATGGTCTTGTTTAAAAATGAGGATATTGTTCTTGTCAATGATACTTCCATTATTTTCTTGCAGTGAAATTCCGGCAGCAATATGATCTGTTCCCTTAAGGTAAACCTCTATTTTCATGAGATTATTTCCATAATCCAGACTGATGGTTTTTTGTTCCTTAATCAACCCCTTGGGGCCCTTCCAATCGTGATAATCCAACTGAAAAATGGTTCTTAAAGGTCCTGTAGAAAGGGTTTTGTGAGTAGTGAAGTTTTTGGAGACAAAATACTGATCGATTTCTCCTTTGATCGCCAATCCACCCGCCCCTCTACTGATCCCCACGTGATAATTATCCAAACCTTCACCATGGTCTTCATGATAACTGATGCCTTCTTCCTCACTGGCTTTGTACCATTTGTTAATTACAGGATAATTAACTTTTTTTAACCAACAATCAATACCACTGGAGATAATGCCCCCTTTTTTTCCCTCCTCAACCAAGGCTTGAGCTGCCGGACCATATGTCCTAAAAGCAACCCTATCGTTTTCCCATGTATAATCATCAATTCTGGTAGGTACAATTCTGGAAAAACAATAATCGATAACCTCCTGCTTATCTAATTTTTCTTTCAGATGAAAGGTTTTTTCTGATGAAGGAGCCAGTCGGGGCTGAAAAATAAGCTGATCTATCTGTCCATCTTGGTTAATATCGATTAGTTGAGTGATTAGAAAACGGTCGGTTGATGGGTCGTACACGCCAAACTTCTCAATCTTTTGGGTGAGCTCCTTTGGTAATGTATTCAAAGCGATTTCAACTGTTTCATTGAAACGTTCAATGTTCAATGGATTGCTCAATTGAATTGTAATTGGTTTTTGACTACAGGCAGACAAAAAACCGATGAGTAAGATTGAAAGAATTATTTTATTGAACATTTTATATAGTATTAATTTGTTAATTTATAATCCAAAAAATTCAGGTAACCAAAGACTTAACTGCGGAATGTAGGTAACCAAAAACAACGATAATATCATTACCAAAAATAAGGGAATTAGCGGTTTAATCACCTTGGAAATGGTTGTTTTGGCAATTCCAACGCCTACAAATAAAACGGAGCCTACAGGAGGGGTACATAGTCCGATACAAAGATTAAGCATGAGAACGATCCCAAAGTGGGTAGGATCCATACCCAAAGCAGTGACTATAGGTAAAAAAATGGGCGTAAAAATGAGGACTGCCGGAGTGGCATCCATAAAAATACCCACAGCCAAAAGTATTACATTAATCATTAAAAGGATAATTATCTTGTTATCACTGATAGACAAAAGGGCATTGCTGATGTCTTGTGGAATATTTTCATAGGATAACACCCACGACATCCCCATAGAGGCTCCAATGAGCAACATAACAATGGCAGTTGTTTCGGAAGATTCCAAAATCACCTTAGGTAGGTCTTTTGTGGACAATTCCTTATAATAAAAAGAAAGTAAAATGGTATAAAGTACAGCTACAGCAGAAGCCTCGGTAGCAGTAAAAATACCACCGATTATACCCCCTATAACGATTACCAATAACAATAAGCTAGGCAAAGCATCAATAAACTTTACAAATATTTCTTTAAGAGAGGAGCGCTTGCCAACGGGGTATTTATTTTTCTTAGCCCAAACCATAGCAACAATCATCATGAACAATCCAGTGATAATTCCTGGAATGTATCCAGCCAGAAAAAGAGCGGCAATAGAAACCCCACCACTGGCGAGCGAATATACAATCAGGGTGTTACTGGGTGGAATGACCAAGCCTGTGGTAGACGAGGTGATGTTTACGGCAGCACCAAACTCTTTGGAGTAGCCTTCCTTTTCCATCTCTGGCCCCAGGATGGTTCCCATGGCAGAAGCCGAAGCCATGGCAGAACCAGCGATGGCTCCCATTAACATGGCAGATACGATATTGATCAATGCTAAACCACCTGGTAAAAAACCAACCAAGGTCTTTGCAAATGAAATCAGTCGATCTGCAATTCCCCCTCTACTCATGATTTGACCCGAGAGTATAAAAAATGGTATAGCCAAAAGCGCAAAACTATCAAGTCCTGTTGCAATACGTTGGGAAACCGTTGTAGTTGCAGCGGAAAAAGGCATAGCTACCATTAGTGTGAACATGGAAGACATAGCAATACACCAAGCTACAGGCACCCCCAGGGTAAGCAGAACTACAAAACTCAAGACCAATATAATTACTGGTAAAAATTCAATCATTGTTTCTGTTTTTTTAAATCTAAAATTTTATAAAAAATGATTAGTATTCCACTGATTGGAATTACTGAGTATACCACCCCCAAGGGAATCTTGAGCGCGGGAGAAAGCTGTCCCAAAACTAATGTGATATATACCAAGCGCGATCCTCCAATTAACATCCCCAAAATCGCAAAGGCAAGAATAGTAATATGGATAAAGGTTTTTACTTTCTTGTAGTTTTTAGGACTAAACTTTTCAGAAAAATAGGTTATTGCCACATGATTGCCTTTACCTGCAACATAAGCAGCTCCTAAAACCCCAACCCATATCATAAGATAACGGGCCAGTTCATCTGTAAAAGAACTGGGATTAGACAATATGTAACGAGAAAAAACTTGCCACAACACATTAATGACCATTAAAGACATTATCGCAACAAGAATTTTTTCTAAAATAGAATCAATCTGTGATCTTAATTTCATTTTACTGGGTATTTTTTATTTTTTCAATGAATGACTTAATCAAAGGATCTTTTCCATATTTGTCAGCAACTGACTTTGATTTAGAAACAAAGAGTGATTTATCTGGGTAGCTCACTTGAACACCTGCTGCTTTCACAGCCTCGAGAGATTCTTGCTCAGAGGTCATCCAAAGTCTTCTTTGCTCGATGACTGAGAGGTTCATGGCTTCTTGGATCCACTTTTGTTCCTGATCGCTCAAGGCATTCCATATGTGAGTACTCATTAAAACTACATCAGGAATGACAGTATGCTCGTCTATGGTGTAAAATTTACAGACTTCATAATGCCTGGAAAGAAAAAAACTTGGAGGATTATTTTCAGCTCCATCCACAACACCTTGTTGAAGAGCAGTGTACAATTCTCCCCACGATATGGGTGTAGGAGAACCACCGAGTGACTTAACCATATCAATGGCCGTTTGACTTTCCTGAACTCTAATTTTAAGTCCATCCAGATCCTCTGGCTTTTCTAATGGCTGATCGATGGTGTAAAAACTTCTGCTTCCTGAATCGTAATATCCCAAACCTTTTAACCAGTACTTCTCAGTTCCGTTAAGCAACTCTTTTCCTACAGGGCCATCAAGTACTCGGAAAACATGTTCTTTATCTTTAAATAGATAAGGAATACCAAATACTTTTATACTAGGAGAAAAGTTCTCCAAAACAGCCGCTGAGGTCTTGGTCATGTCCAAACTTCCAATTTGAAGCAATTCAATTAATTGACGTTCAGAACCCAGTTGTTGGCTGGGATAAATTTGAACTTTAAATCTTCCATTTGAGATTTCTTCCAATTTTTTCCCAAAAAAGACCATCCCCTGATGAACGGAATGACCTGTACTTAATCCATGACCTAATCGAAGTATTTTTTTAGAATTAATCTGATCACAGGAGATAAAACTGAGTAAAAAAACGATTACTATAAGCGGTTTTAACTTGAACATTAGTTTTTGTATTTAATGAATTCTTTCAAATTATTATAACATATATTTTCAACCATTTTCCCAAAAAAAACTAGGTCATTGGGCAATAACCCATTTTCTATATCATTTCCAATCATATTACAAAGCAATCGTCTGAAATACTCATGTCGTGGGAAAGAGAGGAAACTACGACTATCTGTCAACATTCCAATAAACTTAGACAAAAGTCCCATATTGGATAGGGTTTTCATTTGCAATTCCATCCCATCTTTCTGATCGAGAAACCACCAGGCAGTCCCCCATTGAATCTCCACTTTATCGTTGTTGAAATTACCAGGCATGGTGGCAAAAACCTCATTCATAGCGGGGTTTAGGTTATAAAGTATGGTATTGGTGAGTTTGTTATTGTCGTTAAGCATTCCCAAAAGTTTGGAAAGGTTTTTGGCTTGGTCAAAATCTCCGATAGAATCACAGCCTACATCAGCGCCCAACTGTCTTTTTAACTTTTGATTGTTGCCTCTCAAAGCTCCCAAATGCAACTGTTGTGTCCACCCAAAATCGAAATACATGACAAAGAGTTCGAATAATAAACAAGAGTTGAAGAGGTTAGATTCCTCCAAAGAGGGCAGGATTCCTGCGATGCGATTTTTGAGAACAGTATCGGCTTCAGCATGGGTGAAATCCGATGCATAGGCGAATTCTAATCCATGATCGGATATCCTACAACCATTTTGATGAAAATAATTGACCCTAGTCTTTAAGGCCGCCAACAGACTGTCCAAATCCTTTATTTCTGATTCAGTAACATCTCCCAACGCCTTGACATAATCTAAGTATTGATTCCCCTCAATACCAAAAATATTATCAGGTCTAAAACCTGGAAATACCTCAGGTCCCTTTTCATCGCTTTCTGCTATTGTTTGGTGATAGGAAAGATCGTCGACGGGATCGTCTGTTGTGCACAGCATTTCAACCTTCATTTTATTCAGCAAACCTTTCGGGGTCAAATCCATTAGTTGTCGATTGGTTTTCTCAAAAATAGCGGATGAAGTAGAAGGTTGAAGTAAGGTTTTGATGTCAAAATAACGATGTAATTCAAGATGCGTCCAGTGGAAAAGAGGATTTCCAGCAGTAAAAGGAACTGTATAGGCCCATCGATCAAATTTTTCTTTATTACTTACCTCTTTTCCAGTGATGAATTTTTCAGGTATCCCAAGACTGCGCATGGCCCTCCATTTATAATGATCACCATCCAACCAAATTTCGTTAATACCTTCGAAAGGTTGATTGGCTGCAATTACATCTGGAGGCAAGTGATTATGATAATCGATAATTGGCATGGAAATCGCATTTTCAAAAAACAATCGTTCTGCTGTTTTGTTCTGGAGTAAAAAATTCTCTTGGATAAATGAATCCGTATTTTTGAACTCCATTATTAAATCATTTTATTGATACCCCATTCAAGTCCCCTCAATTCTGCCAATCCCCTAAGTCTTCCAATCGCCGAATACCCAGGGTTAATTTTAGGTTTTATAAGGTCATCGAGCATTTGATGTCCGTGATCCGGTCGCATGGGGATGGATGAATCTTCTCTGTTTTCCGAAGCTCTGCGTCTTTGCTCTTTAATCACTCTGGTTATGATTTCGAACATATCCACGTCACCGGTAAGATGATCTGCTTCAAAAAAATTACCCTCAATGTCGCGCTTGGTACTTCTTAAGTGTAAAAAATGAACACGATCTGCAAAAACATCGAAAATAGCTGGAAGATCGTTATCGGCTCTAACGCCTAATGAGCCTGTGCAAAATGTAATTCCATTGGAAAGAGAGGTTACCTTATCAAAAATATATTGATAGTCAGATTGGGTACTCACAACTCTCGGTAAACCTAAAAGCGAAAAAGGTGGGTCATCAGGGTGAATGCACATTCTAATCCCCAATTGATCTGCCAATGGAATGATTTCCTCTAAAAACTTTACCAAATGGGAACGTAATTGATCTGCATCAATTCCTTTGTAAGTATCCAACATGGCTTTAAACTCGTCCATAGAATAACCCTCCTCAGAACCAGGTAACCCTTTGAGGATATTATCAGAGATTCTTTGGATTTCTGATGAAGTAAGCTTTATAAATTGGTCTTTAGCTTGATCAATTTCATCAGTGGTGTAATCTTGTTCAGCTCCATCTCGTTTGAGTATGTGGAGATCAAAAACTCTCAACTCTAAAGCATTGAATTCCAAAGCTAGAGAGCCATCTTCCATGGGCATGTCCAATCTGGTTCGGGTCCAATCCAATATAGGCATGAAATTATAACAAATGACATAGACACCACAAGAAGCCAAGTTTTTCATACTCAGCTTATAGTTTTCGATGATCTGTTTAAAATCTCCTGTTCTGGTTTTTATTTTTTCATGAACCGGAAGTGATTCAACAACATCCCAAGTTAATCCAGAATTTTCTATTTCGTTTTTTCTTTTTTGAATTTCTTCTAGGGACCAAACTTCACCATTAGGTATTTGATGAAGAGCATTAACAATGCCGGTTGCACCAGCCTGACTAACATCAGAAAGACTAACCGGGTCATTTGGTCCATACCAGCGCCATGTTTGAGTCATTAGCATATCAATAATAAATTATACCCCACTAAAGGCACTAAAGCCTCCATCAATGGGTAGAACAATTCCGGTAATAAATCTAGCAGCATCACTACAAAGAAAGTGAATCGCTCCATTGAGTTCTTCAGCTTCTCCAAATCGCTTCATGGGGGTGTTTCTAATAATGGTATCTCCCCTTTCGGTATAAGATCCATCTTCGTTTAACAGTAATCTTCTGTTTTGATTTCCTACAAAAAATCCGGGGGCAATTGCATTTACGCGTACACCAGGTCCGAACTTAAGGGCCATTTCAACAGCCATCCAACGGGTGAAATTTTCTATTCCTGCTTTCGATGCAGAATATCCAACCACTCTAGTAATTACTCTGTCCACACTCATGGAAGAATAATTGATAATAGAACCAGTTTTTTGATCGGCCATAATCTTTCCAAAAACCAATGAGGGAATGACAGAACCGTTGAGGTTTAATTCACTAACCTTTTTAAAGTCGTCCATTGACAAATCAAAAATGGTTTGATCTACAGCTATGGTTGCACCAGGCATATTCCCTCCGGCAGCATTGAGCAGAATGTCAACTCTTCCCCACTGTTTTAAAACTTCTTTGCTAATCGACTCTATAGATTCCTTAGACAGAACGTTAGCGGCAAAACCAATTGCAGTACCTCCTTCTTTTTCAATAGTATCGACGGTTCTTTGAGCAGACTCTTGAGTAAGGTCTAAAATCGCAATATTTACACCAGATTGGGACAAGCTTTGAGCAATACAGCTCCCAAGCGCTCCAGCACCTCCAGTTATAACTGCTACCTTATTCTTTAAATCGAAATGTGGCTTCATTTATCTATTTATATTACATAATTAGTATTGTCCCAGTGAACCATTTCTCCCGTATCCATGGCCTTAATTCCCATTTCTACTGCATAAGCTGTTTTGGCTCCTGTGATTACACCTGAAAGTGGGTTTTTGTTGTTGATTATAGCGTCTTTAAAATCAATTAGGGCTTGTTTGGTTGGGTCGAGGTGTTTGATGTTCAAAGGAGTTCCTTTACCTTGCATCCAATTTGTCGTAGCTCCCGATACTCCATCAACTTCTCCATACTCAGATTTATAAACTCCCTCGGGATAAAACCAAGCATTATCCTGAAAAACGGTAAGAGTCCCCTTGTCACCCATAATCATAATCTTGTAATCGTCTTTGGCGTTGGAAGTCAGACAAGTATAGGTGGCTTTCACTCCTTCGGGATATTCATAAACCACCTTAGTATTGTCATATGTTTCCCTTCCGTCTTTCCAGTAATTGATTCCTCCCATTCCAATTGCTTTTTGTGGGGTGTCTTTAAGGATCCAGTTGGCAAAATCAATTTGATGAGAACTTAATTCAGCCAAAAGTCCGTAAGAATACTCCCTATACATTCTCCAATTAATTTGTCTCTCGAATGAAGGATCAGGAACAGCTCTCCTCCAGTTTCCATTTCGATTCCACTGGCCCTCAATAGAGGTGATTTTTCCAACTTTTCCCTCTGCGATCATATGGACCAATTGTGAGTAAAGCCTTGAGCTATGAAACTGATGTCCGGTTTGAAATATTTTACTGGATGTTTTACATTTATTTACAACACTTGCAGTCGCAGCAGCTCCTTTGGCCATAGTTTTTTCACAATAAATGTGTTTTTGTGCATCCAACGAATCAATAGCAATTTTATCGTGTGTGCTCAAAGGCGTGCTAATGATCACTCCATCGATATTTTTATTATCCAATAATTTTCTATAATCCTGATAGGCTTTAGAATTTTTGTTACTTTTTATCAAATCAAAGCCCTCCTCTAATCGGAAAGGTAGCGTATCACAAGCACCAATAACGTTGATTCCTGAAAGTGTATTTAGCAATTTAATAATTCCTTTTCCTCTTGCTCCAGTTCCAATAACACCAATGTTTATGGTAGTACTCTTTTTGATATTAGCCATCAAACTGGGGGCAAATACAGAACCTAATAATAGTCCACTAGAATTGCGAATAAAATCTTTTCGTTTCATTGGAAAATTAGTTTTTATTAATTATTAAGTTTATTTCCTCAAGAGATTTTCCCTTAGTCTCAGGCATTGCAAAAATAGAAAATATGAGTTGTAAGACCATCATCAAGGCAAAGAAAGAAAATATAGGCCAAGGATTGGTTTGATAGATTGCAATAACTGCGGGAGCTAACAAAGTAATAATTGCGGCGAATACCCAGTGAACTCCAGCACCAAAAGATTGCCCCATAGCTCTAATTCTATTAGGAAATATTTCAGAAATAAAAACCCAAATTACTGCTCCCTGTCCTACCGCGTG
>MDTG01096977.1_pt1 | contig 25039 bp, 23 predicted proteins | sample 811421 | NCBI WGS metagenome assembly MDTG01 (sample SAMN05326645, study PRJNA326480) | marine metagenome | isolation source: seawater | place: Pacific Ocean: South East | collected 2011 | reverse complement strand
GCGCTGAAGGACTTAACTTCCGAGTTCGGAATGGGATCGGGTGTAACCCCTTCGCAATAATCACCAGGCACAGTCTTATATTATTTTTGTTTTAATATGTAAATAGTAGAAAAGTAGCTTTTTTAACGGCAAATGGTGGGCGTGATAAGAATTGAACTTATGACCTCTACGATGTCAACGTAGCGTTCTACCACTGAACTACACGCCCATTAATTTAAAATTTTAAATTGTTTTACTTTCATTTTTATTATCTGAAAAGTAAATCTATTAAAATTGAATTTTTTAAACATTTTTTTATTTTCCTTTTTCCATCTAACTAGTTCATTTAAAAAAACATTTGTTTTTAAGGAAAAATTACTAGTGTGATGTCTATAAATTGCTAAAGGTTTTTGTATACTGAAAATTTTTTCGGTCAAGCTCAATTTTAAAAAAAAATCATAATCTCCGATAATTTCATATGAAGAATTAAATCTTATTTTTTTGAAAATTTCTTTGCTGATCATTGAAGTATGAATTCCAATAATATTTTTATTTAATAGATTTTGTGTTATGAAACCTGATGGTAGTAATTTTTTTTCAAAAATATATTCCTTTTTTTTTATTTGATTCCTGATCAAATAATTGCTGTAAACTACTTTACGTTTTTTTTTATGGAAAATTTTTAATTGCTCTTTTAATTTATTTTTTTTCCAAAGATCATCTGTATCTAAAAAACATATAATTTTTCCTTTAGTTTTTTTTAAAGCAGCATTTCTTGCAGAATAAAGTTTCATATATTTTAGTGTCTTATAAATTTTGATTCTTTTGTCATTGAAGCCTTTAGCAATTTTAATACTTTTATCTTTGGAAACGTTATCGAAAAAAATTAATTCCCAGTTTTTGTAACTTTGGCTTAATAGACTATTTATTGATTGTCTTAAAAACTTCTCGCCATTATGGCAATTCATAATCACACTTACCAAATACATTTTTTTATTTTATGAAAAAATTTTGAACTATTTTTTTTGAAAATTTTTCTATATTTTTATACTCGTAAAAATAACTTTTATACCATTCAATTGTTAAAATCAGCGAATTTTTCGTATTTAATTTTGACTTCCATTTTAAATTTATTTTAGATTTATTTGAATTCAAAGAAAGAAGTTTTGCTTCTTTAAGTTTATTCTTTTTAGATATGCTCCATTTTCCTTTTCCCCATAAATTATGGATAATTTTAACTAAAGATATTACTCTTTGATTCTTATCTTTTTTAGGGCCGAAGTTAAAAGCTTCACCATTTAATTTAATATTTTTTTTTATATTAATAGATAATAAAATATAACCTCTTAATACATCGAAAACGTGTTGCCATGGTCTAGTAGAATTTGGGTTTCTTATAATAACCTTTTTATTCTTGCTCCAAGATTTTATACAATCAGGAATTAATCTTCCAAATGCCCAGTCTCCGCCGCCAATTACATTACCAGCTCTTGCTACACCTATTCGTAAATTTTTTTTATTTTTCAAAAAAGATTTAAAATATGATTGAACTGCCAAATCTGCTGATGCTTTTGAGGAGCTATAGGGGTCAAAATCTCCAAGTTGATCTGTTTCTTTATAGCCAATACTTGTCTCAACATTTTTATAGACTTTATCGCTAGTAATGATGACAGCATTCATAGCAAAGTTGATTTTTTTGAGAATTTCAAGAATATTTACTGTACCTAAAGTATTAGTTTCCCAAGTTAATTTAGGATTATCAAAAGCTTTGGAAACTAGCGCTTCTGCTGCAAAATGAAAAAGATAATATGGTTTGTATTTTTTAAATATTTTTTCTAAATTTTTAAAATTTCGAACATCGCAATTTATATTAATTATTTTATTTTTTAATTTTAAAACATCATATAAATAATTTTTATTAAATCTTCCATTTGAAATCCCTATTACTCTAGCACCCATTAAATTTAGAATGAAACATAACCATGCACCTTTAAACCCAGTATGCCCTGTTACGATTATTCTTTTATTTCTGAAATGTCTTATTATCTCTTTATTTTTCATTTAGATTTAATCATAAAGATGATACGCAGTCTTATATTTTTTCTTATTTTTTTTAAGAAAAGGGTTTTTGCCAGATAGAATAGTGTAGCCTCCATAAATAAAGTCTCGTGTCCCACCAAGTTTAGCCAGCTCATCTGTTGAGTGAAAAAAGTCGTTATTGTTAATCATTGCAACTAATCTTCCAGGTTTTGGTTTTATCTCTTTAATAAGTTTAATATCCTTTTCTTTAGGATAATAATCCTCAGTACCAGAAATATTTTTAAATATTTTTAGAGAGCCTCCAACTGAAGATGGTTCCAACTTATTTAAATAAATTAAAATTATTAAAACTCTACTATCTGTATCACGGTGAATCATATTTTTGTAACCGTTAGAAGCTTTAGAATAATCGTAAAGAAGTTCAATAGGTTGAGATTTAAATAAGCTTAATAAATTATACTTTACATAACGATAAGTTTGGCGAAAAAATTTATAAACTATATACTTTGTTAAAGAGAGAAGGTTTACATTTCGAAGTTGATATAGCCCTAAATTTTTAAAAGAAATATGATTTTTATTATTTCTAGAATATTTTGAAAAAAAATTTGTTAAGAAAAATTGATGTTTAATAGAAAGCTTATTTTTCATTAAATCTAAAAAATCTCCAGAGCTAATTTTTTTATTAAATTTACTCCAGTGAGATGAATTTTCTAAAAGTTCTTTAAATTCGTAGCTACTTGATGCAAGCATCATTCTTTTATTCTCATGCGTTGAAATAAAACTATTATTAGCTACTTTTTTAGCATCGCTTATTAAAAGATCGCAATCTTTTTCAGACAAAAAATCGTCAATAATGCAATAACTCATTATAAATTTCCTTCCAAATTAGTTTTATAATCTTTAATTGTTTTTTTCAAACCATCACTAAGGGAATAAATAGGTGACCATTTAAGAATCTTCTTAGCTTTAACGATGGTGGGATAAATTTCTATTGGTTCATCTTTTCTTAAAGGAATAACACCATAAATAGGCTTTCCTCCAGGAATTAATTTTCTTATTTTATTAATAAGATATCTAATTTGAGTAAGCTTACCAGTTCCTAAATTAATGACTTCGCCAAAAGCTTTTTTATTTTCAATTGTGGAAAAAATTGCATTTACTAAATCTTTTACATATAAAAAATCTCTAAATTGGAGACCTTCCGAGCAATAAAAAATTTTTTTTTTAAGACAATTAGTAATAGTAATTGGAACTATTCTATCAACAGACTGAAGAGGTCCATAAACTTGGTATGGCCTCAAAATTGTAATATTTAATTTAGAGTCAAAATATTTTTTCATAAGATATTTTGAGGCCATTAGTTTTGTTTTATTGTAGTATGTCTTAGCTAAACATTTTGTTTTTTCACTATGCGGAGATGCTGCATTACCGTATTCGCCACTCGAACCCATTTGAATAAAATGTTTCACATTATTTTTAAAACAAAAATCTGAAATATTCTTTACTCCTAGAAAATGACTTTTGAAAACCTCTTTTTTTCTTGCATGATCGATATTTCCACTTAAGTTAACCACATAATTAAAATCTTTTTTTAATATCTTAAAATTTTTTTTAACGGAAATGTCTCCATAAATATATTTTATTTTTTTTATTCTTCTTGATTTAATTGGTTTTGATCTTGAAAAACTTGTAACATTCATTTTATATTTTAAAGCTCTTTTTATTAAGTGGTACCCTATGAAACCCGTGCCACCAAAAATTAGTATCTTTTTATTTTTAAACAAGTCGACCTTTCTTCTTAAATATTTTTTCTAATTCATCTTTATCTCTTTTAGTGTCAACACATTTCCAAAAACCAAAATGTTTAAAAGCTTGTAACTGTTTTTTTTTTGAAGCTATTTCAAGAGGAAATTTTTCTAAAATAGTATTGTCACTTTTTATAAATTTAAAAATTTTTGAATTAGCAACAAAAAATCCTCCATTAATCCAGCCCGACGAAGCTTGAGGTTTTTCTTTAAATTTTGATACTAAATTGCCTTTAATTGTTATTTCACCAAATCGTGCTGGGGGACGAACTGCTGTCACACTAACAATCTTATTTTTTTTTAAGTGAAACTTTTCAAGTTTTTTTATATTAACACTCGAAACACCATCGCCATAGGTAAACATAAAATTTTCATTATCTTTTATAAATTTTTTCATTCTTTTTAAACGACCTCCAGTCATAGATTTTTTACCAGTGTATGAAAGTGTAATATAAATTCTTTTTTTTCCCAATTTGTATTCAAACTTTTGATCTAGCTTTTTAAAATTTTTAAAATAATTCTGAATAATATTTTTTTTATAGCCAGTAGCTATAAAAAAATTTTTATAGCCATATTTTGTATAGTTTTTAATTACATGTAAAAGTAACGGCTTATTTCCAATTTTAATCATAGGTTTTGGCACCAATTTTGAATATTCAGAAATTCGTGTTCCAAAACCACCGGCTAAAATTATAATTTTCATATATTAAAATATATTTTTAAAATTTATCTTTTTATCTGAGGATCTTTTATCGTTTGGCTGATCCAAACCTTTAATTGGGTATTTAATTTTTTTTTTTCTTTTAAAATTAAACTTTCTTTTGGAAAATGTCATTTCAATAACTGTTGGTATTTTTTTCTTTGTAATTTCGGAAAAGTTATTTACATGTAAGTGGATTAAATCCATTTTCAAGTTTTTTAAAAAAAATTTGATTGCATCCATCATTAAATCACAAGAATGAAATTCGATAGTAATGCCAGTAAATCTTTTTTGAAATTTAATAATATCGTCTAAAATTTTATACTCATTTCCTTCTATGTCAATTTTCAAAAAAATATTTTTGTTTTCTGAATTAAATATTTCCTTAAAATTAATTTCATTATTTACTTTATTTTTAACGTTTTTAATGTATCTATCAGAGGAAACATGTTTTTTTATATGAAATTTTTTTTTGTTATCAAAGAAATAATTATATTTAAAAAAGATAAAGATATATTTTAGAAAATCTTTTAAGTTTTTTTTAAAAAAAATTAAGTCTCTAAAATTCAGAATATTTTTTTTAATCCAGTAGATTAAGGTTACACTAGAATCATAAACATAAACTTTAGAATTATTGAGTGCATAAAAACTCTTTTCGAATGACCAATCATCATCAAGTCCAAAACTATACAGTGAGTCTGAGGCTTTAATTGCATCCTCTGAGACTACGTATCCACCATCATTATTTCTTCCCAATCTTATTAGCTTTGAAGTAAATTTTGGTTGAAAATATTTTGGAAGATTTAACATAGTTTAATTATATTTAATATTATTAAAGAATTGAAAATATTTTTTTCCCATTAATTCATTATTAAAATACATATGAATTTCATCTTGGGCTTTTTTTGATTTTTTTTTAAATTCTATTTTTTTTTTTAAAAAATCATTTAAACTTTTTGTTAGATCTTTTGCAGAATTAGGTTTTATTAAAGTAGAATTTTCATTATTACAAAACTCTGAAACAGCTCCAACATTTGTAGCAATAACAGGAACATTTGAGCTCATTGCTTCGGCTATACTTAGGCCGAATCCCTCGTAATCTTTGGTCAAAGAGATGAATAAATCATATTTTGAGATTATATTCTGACTGTTTCCTGTTTTAAATCCTTGAATCTTCACATAATTGCAAAGTTTACTTTTTTTAATCAATTTTTGTAGTTTAGCTTTATATCTTTCGCTTCCCTCTCCAATTATGTCAAAAACAAATTTTTTCAAATTTTTATAAGGTAATTTTTTTAAACTTTCTAATAAAATTTCATGACCTTTATTCTGAACTAATCTCGACATCATTATCACTCTTATATTTCTATATTTTTTTAAAATTCTATTCTCTTTAAATTTAGGGACGCCATTGTGAATAATTTTTGTTTTTAAACAATTTTTTCTTAAAATATTTGAATTTTTTTTAACAGTTTTTAGGGTTGCATTAGAGACTGTAATCAAACCTGAGGCTGAATTTCTTAAAAAAATATTCGTTAAATAGTGGAATATTTCCAAAAATTTTTGAGGTTTTTCACAAGCATGGTGTATTACTAAAAACCTTAAAGGTATCTTTAATAACTTTGCTGCAAATATAGCTGCTTGTTCTGATCTGAAAGTCCCATAGTTACCGCATTGGCACAGTAATAGGTCATAATCTTTATTGAGAACTCTTTTTAAATTGAAGATTGTTATTAATAAAAAAAGTGGTTTAAAAAAATATAGCAAGATTTTAATAATGATATTTCTTTTTCTTACAAAAAATGAGGAAAAAAATTCAAATCGAATATTCTTAAATTTTTTAAAATCTTTTTCTAAAGATTTATGGCCTGAATTATTAACATTAGTAATAATCGTAATTTCTTTTTCTCTAAAACTTTTGCTGGATAAAAGGTACTTTAAATAACTGTTTACCCCTCCACCTTCCTCTGATTCCCAGACAATGGCAATTTTATTTATCATTTAGAAATTGTTTTTAGGTATAGAGTTCCAAAATCTAATGTAAGACTTATTATCAAGTTTAAAAAAAATATTACTACAGATAGATTTATTAAAATTTTGAGATAAAATTTGTTTTTTATTTTTCAAAAACTTGCTTAATGAATTTGGGTCAGTAAAATATTTGATACCGTCTTTTAAATCAAAATGAAAAGGATAATTTTCGTTAATCAATCTTGCTGAAGGTTTCCCAATGACAAGGCTTTCTAAAGACATGGATGAAAAACTACACAAAACTAGATCAACAGACGAAATCAGATCAATTGAAGAGTAATTACTAAAGTAATCAAAAGATATCCCTAACTCATTTTTAAATTTTAAAATTGTCTTTTTAAAAACAACAGGGTGAGGACTTAGAATTACCTTAAAATTTTTCAAATCTACGTCTTTTAAACAGTTGATAATTGTTTCTTCATCCCCAATTGCAGGACATACAAGAATCGTAAATTTTGAAAAGTTTATTTTTTTTTTCTTTAATTTTTTTTTAGATAATTTGTCATATCTTAAAGCGCCAATGATTTTTATTTCTTTAGGATAATATTTTTTTAGTATTTTTTTATAGTGATTTCCCATTACAAAATATTTATCAGGCATAGGAGAGATAAAATTTTTATTCTTATTTACAAATTGATTTTTATAATTTTTAAAAAACATGAGGTTTTTATTTGCATAGCTATGTTGTATTGAAATTGTAAGCGTTTTCGGATTTGCTTTTTTTACAAAATGATAACTAGCAAGATACCCGGGATTGAATTCTCCGTAACAGATAAATATTTTTTTATTATTATCCTTTAAAAAATTATATTTTGATTTTGCTCGTAAAATAAACTCTTGAGCTGTCCCGCAAAAGGAGTTTAACAAATGGGGTAAAAGAATGTTTCTACAATTAGTTCCATTGATAAAAAAAATTTTTTTATTTTCTTTTTTGTTACAGAATAATAAAATTTTAGTGAAATTTGAAAGAGAATTGAGGTAAATTGCTAAAATATCTTTTATAGTTATATACTCATCTAAAACCACATATGGAAGATTTAGTTTACTAAATATATTTTTATAAAAAAATATTTTTTTTAGAAAATTAATCTTATTTACAATATTAATAATAAATAAATTTCTATTTTTATATTTTTTCAAAGGTGCTATTAAATAATTTTTATCAAAATATGAATCGTCTTTTTTCAAGAAATTGTATTCGTAACTATGGAAAACGTAGGGCTGAAAGTACTTTTTTTTTCTAGATTTAAAAAAAATTCTTAAAAATATGATAAAAAATATTTCTCTTGAAAAATTTTTAATAAATTTCATTGTGAAAATAAATAAATAAAATAATTGATTAAAATAGGTTTTTTTTTTGTAGAATAGTAGATTATTTAAATCTAAAAACCATTTGTTCATTACTACATTGTCTTTTGAGGTAAGATTATTTGCCCACCAAAGAGATAAATCTTCAAAAAAAATTTTTTCCAAAAAAAAATTCTTAAGTTTATTGTTTGAAACCCATTGGCAATATAAATCTGACGTCTTTTCCCAGCTTTTATAGTTATTTTTTTTCATGAGAAATGAATTTTTCAATACCTTCTTCTACTGAAGTAAATTTTTTAAAATTCAGAATTTTGCGCAATTTTTGATTGTTGCTACAGATAAAATTTTGATCTCCTGGGGTCGAACCCCTTATTTCAAAAGTTGACCCAGAGAAATTTTTTTTTAAAATTTTTAAAATACGTTCAACTGATGTCGCTTTACCAGTGCCTAGATTTAAGCACATATTTAAGGCTTTTTTTGAAAAAGTTAATTGATACCAAGCTTTTACTACATCATCTATAAATATAAAATCTCTAACTCTTTTTTTACTCCCTTTGACTAAAACTTTATTTTTTTTAATAAGTTGAGATAAGTAAATACTTATCATTCCTTGTCTAAGATTTGTTAAATCTTGTCCCGGGCCATATACATTAAACATTCGTATCGAAATAAAAGGAAGTTTTTTCTGAAAAATTTTCAAATATTTTTCTGCTGCTAACTTGCTAATACCATAACAAGATAAAGGATTGCATTGAAATTTCTCTGAAGCTTTTTTTTTATAATTTCCATAAACAGACATTGAACTTGCATAAACAATTCTCTCTACTTTTTTATCCATTCCATAATTTATTAAGTTTAATGTTGATATAGTATTTTTATTTAAATCTTCTTCAGGATTATCAAAGCTTATTTCACCAGAAGACTGTCCTGCTAAATGCAATATCTTTAAACATTTTTTTGGAAAATATTTAAAATTTTTTTTTTGTGATAAGTCAGTTTTTATAAAATCAATTCCAGCCGGAACATTTTGAATTCTACCAGACGATAGATCATCTATACCGATCACGGTAAAGCCTTTGCTATAAAATTCTCTAGCAACTGCAGCTCCTATGAAGCCACCAACGCCTGTGATTAAAATATTTTTATTTTTATTTTTCACTTAAGAATTTGTTTACTCTTTTTAAATCGGTCTTATTGTCGACAGCAAAGGAACTTGGTGAAATTTTTTTCATTTTAATTTTTACCCCTAAATCTAAAAATCTTAATAATTCAATATCTTCATATTTTTCTAAAGATGATTTTTTTTTTCTTGAAAATTTTTTAAGTTCTGTTTTATTAAATGCATAGACACATACTTGTTTAAAATATTTAACATTTTTTGATTTAATCTTATTAGCTGGTATTTTTAGTCTAGATGCATATACTAATTCATTATACTTGTTCATTACTACCTTAGGAATTTCTTCACTATCATTTTTATTTAGAGTGCTGAAACCACAAATTACGTTTTGTTTAATTTTTTTTTTTAGATCAATTATTTTTTTAATATCATTAGTCTTTATCAAAGGCTCATCGCCTTGAACATTAATGTAAATATCAGCATTAATCTTCCTTGATGCCTCAGCCACTCTATCTGTGCCGGTAAGACATTTAGATGAAGTCATAATACAATTGTAACTATTTTTGACAACAACTTTTTTAATTCTTTCATCGTCGGTAGCTATGAATACATTTTTTTTTCCTGCAACTTTTTCACTTTTTTTTGCTACCCATAAAATCATTTCCTTTCCCAAAATTTTTTTTAAGGGTTTTCCTGGCAGTCTAGAGGATTTAAATCTGGCTGGTATAATGATTACTGTTTTGATCATATTTTAAATGATTTTAGTTTAAATTTTGTCTTTGTAATAGTTTTAACATCAAAATTTTTGTATCTTTTTTTAAACAAATCAAATATTTTTTTAGTTTCTTCAAATGCACTATCATTTTTCTTTGAACCATCAAGGCCAGCGATAAAAGTATTATTAGTTTTTCCAGCAACTAATATTGATAAAGCGTATGAAATTGCCAAAGAGTTAGGCAACTCACAATAATTATTTTTAATTTTTAAATTATCTTTATTTTTTAAGGTAAGCCCATAATCAAATAAAATTTTGTTATTTTTATTTATTTTTTCTTTTAGCTCCTCTGGAAGCATGGATAACGGTAAAATTAAATTTGTAGAAATCTTATTATGAAAATGAATATCAGAAATTATTCTTAGAGGGTGGGAAACTAACCTAAGATTTATATATTTTTCATCAATACCTTTGGATGTATTTAAGGCTATTACAAATAGTTTATTTTTTTCAATGAAATTTTCTATTTTAATTTTATTTTTTGCGACAGAATTCCCTGGTCCAATAATTAGAATATTTTTATCTTTTAGAATACTTAACGGTGACCATTTTGATTTTGGTGTTCCTTTGTAAAAGTTTGATGAAAGAATTAATTTATTAGGATTAAATTTTTTTGCATCAATATTATCTAGATTGTTTAAAATTTTAAAATATTCAGAAGGCTTGTATCTTTTATCACTAAGTATCTCCTGTATATAAGTGGGGTGAATTTTTTTTTTAGCTGCATATCTATAAAATTTATTAGGGCCCCACTTATAAATTTTTTTTAATTTTGAAAAATCTTTATTTATAAAGTGTTTTAGAGAATTAATTCCGGTTTTAAGCTCTCTGGGATAGAGTTTACTCAATATTTCCTCGGTCAATACATTTCCTGGACCTCTGCCCATACCCATAATAGTGCTATCAATCCAATTAAACCCGTTTTTATAGGCATGATAACTATTTGAAAGTGCTAAATTTAAATTATTGTGAGCGTGTATGCCTAAATTACCATTAAAATATTTTTTAAACGTTTTAGAAAGCTTGCTAATTGTTTTTTTATTTAAGCAGCCTAAGCTATCAGCTAGATAAACGATATCTACTTTTAAAGAATATAAAAAGGATGACAGTTTTTTAATTGAAGAAATTTTTAATTCAGATATTTGCATTATATTTACTGTAACAATATATTTATGTTTCTTTAAAAACTTTACTGTTTCTCTAATCTTATAAATTTCATTTAAATGAGTTGCTAATCTCACAAATTTTATTTTAGATTTGAACTTTTTATCCTTAAATTTTGACAATATTCTACTTATTTTCTCACTTTCAATCGAAATATCTGAAAAATTTATCATCACTCCCAACTTTAAAGACTCAGGAATAATTATCTTATTAAGTAGTTTGGTATTTACATTCGCTGTTGAAATTAAGTTGTTATTTTTATCAAAATTTACAAAACCTAACTCAATAAATTTTATCGGCGTTTTACTAATGGTTTTTAAATAGCTGTTGATTAATTTTATTTCAAAATTCCAATTATTGTAATAGCCGCCGTCTCTCAAAGTACAGTCGAGTAGAGTGCTATTATTTAAACTAAATCTCATTTAATAAAATTTTTAAAAAATTTTGTAATATCAATATTATTATTTGCAATATTCTTTTTGAAGTCCAACCTTATTTCCTGAACTTTCTTGGATTTCCATAAAGTCTCAATAAAGTCAAAATTTTTTGCTAAAAATGAATATAGTTTTTTTTCGTCATGAAATACCAAGTGATTTTTTTTCATAGAAATATAAATCTTTTTAAACCTCTGATTTACAATTTCAAATTCTTTATCTATTAAAATGATAATTGGAATATTATAAATCATGCACTCAAAAAAAGTGGTAGATAATGTATCAGTTATTATAAGCTTAGAATTAGCATAAAGTTTTAAAATATTCTTTTCACCCCTATCGAATTCTACAGTATTTAAAAAATATTTTTCATTTAAGTTTGAAAATTGTGAAACAATTTTTTTTTGATACCTAAAACAAATTCTATAATTGTGATTTTTAACTAATCTATTTATAAGAGATTTAAAATTATACATAATTTTTAATCTTTGATAGTTAGTTTTTACTGTTCCACTTAATCTATAGGGAATTTTAGTTTGTGCATGATAAATAATTGAAACATCAAATTTTTTAATTCTACTTCTTTTTAATTTATTTCTCAAAAATAATGAGGTAAACGGGGTAACATTGAGCTGTTTGTCTCTCCACCCAGTTGTTAAAAATTTATTAGATATAGAATAGACAATGTCTAATTCCCTATCAAAATCTACGATACCGTATGTTCCACCATGTTGAATACAAATGAATTTAGTGCCTTTTAAAATTTGCTCAGCTACAAAAATTTTAAATTCATCATTTTTTTTGTACTCCGTGGCAGTAAAAATATAATCAAATTTTTGAATATCATATTTTTTTTTAAGCTTGTGTTGAATGTTATTAAAATCTTCAAGATAAGACTTTGGTATGATTATATTTAAGATAGATTGTAAAAATGATAAAAATTTTTTATCTTTTAAATGATAATTGAATATATCAGTTCTTTTTTTAATATTTGGTTTTTGACTTGAATAAAATATCGGTGTCCAGAAAAAAGGTTTTGATTTTAATTTTAAGTATAATTTTAAGGTTTCTCTAAAATTTAGGCCAATATTATTAAATAAAAATTTTTTTTTTTTTCTTTTATTAAAGTTAATAAAATCGTAAATCTTATCTTTTACAAATCCTCTTTGTAAATAAAGATTTTTGTTTAATCCTTTTAATTTTAATTTTTTAGAATATTTTATATTATTTTTAAATTCTAGAGCTTTAGATATTATCCAAAGATTAAAATTTTTATCACTAAGTGAAAAATCTTTATAATTCCTAGTAATAAAATCTTCATCCTTATATTGAAAAGTAATTGCCTGAAATTTTTTTTTATTTTCAATCTTTTTGAGCATTTCCCATTTATCAAAAATACAATCTGTTACTGAAACAAGCCAAGGGAAAATAATGACTTTCCAGTAATCATAATCATAATTAGATTTATGGTAGAGATTTATTTTTTTTACTAAACTCTGAAATAGTTCTGCAGTTAATTTTTGTAAGTACTTTTGGTCCCTTTTTAGTTTCGTTTTATTCAGCCAGTGATAATTTTTATTTAAGTTTTTATTAATTTTGTTTAAATTTTTAAGACTGAGATTTTTTGGATCCTCAAAACACCAATCTGCAAAATAATATGATTGAGGATCAATACTTTTAAAATTATCAAAATAAACTTTTTTTAATTTCATTTTTTTAAAAATGAATTCACCTTCTTTGAAATGAGTATAATTTGTTTTTTTGTTAATTGATAACCGCTTGGTAGATGTAACGACCTCTCTGAAATATCTTGAGATATAATAAATTTTTTTTTATAAATTTTACGGATATGTTTGGCTGAATTAACGGGCGGAATCATTGGTCTTGTTTCAATAGAAAAATTTTTAAGATAATTTGCTAATTTAATTTTTAATTTTTTATTTTTTAAGTGTACGGTTGTAAGCCAATGAGATTCGGAACACCATTTTTCAAAAGTTCTAAATTTGATTTTGTCATTTTCTTTTAAATATTTTTTGTAAGTTTTTATTTGATTAAGTCTATTTTTAAGAATTTTTTTGAGATTGGATATTTGACTGTATCCGATAGCAGCCTGAATATTGGTCATTCGATAATTGTAGCCTAGTACTCTAAAATCGTATTTTTTTTTTAAGCTCATTCCATGATCTCTCATCATTAGACATTTTTGATAAATCTTTTTATTATTTGTCAAAATTGCCCCTCCCTCGCCAGTGCTTATAACTTTGTTGCCGAAAAAACTTAGCGTACTAATATCTCCAAAAGTTCCTGTCAATTTTCCTTTATACTTCCCACCTATACTTTCTGCATTATCCTCAATAATTTTAATTTTTTTTCTTTTTGCTATTTGTAAAATTTTTTCCATATCAGCAGCATGGCCAAATTGATGAACAACTACTATGGCTTTGGTTTTTTTTGTTATTGATTTTTGCAATTTTTGAGTATCAATAGTTAAAGTTCTTGGATCAATATCAACTAATACTATTTTTGCTGGTGTAGCTATAATCATATTTGCCGGTGAAATAAAGGTTAGAGCAGGGCAAATTACTTCGTCGTCGAACCTTAAATTTAATGATTTTAGAGATAAATGAAGTGCTGAAGTGCAGCTCGATGTGGCTACACAATATTTTATGTTATGAAATTTACATAATGATTTTTCCAATTTTTTAACAAATTGTCCTTGACTTGAAATCCAGTTCTCATGAAGACACTTATTAACCAATTTTTTTGTTTTTTTAGAAATCGATATATCAAAAATTGGTATCATTATATTTATATGTTTGTATGTTTTTTTTGGTCAAAAAATCTATAATATTTAATTAGCTGACCTATACCTTCTTTTAAGCTATTCTTTGGCTTCCAGCCTGTTGCCAAAATTTTTTTGTTACTTACTATATAATCTCTTTTATCAGGATCTTTTGCAAATTCGTCTTCGGTAATCTTTAGATCTGGTATTTGTTTTTTAATCTCCTGGGCAAGCTCTAATTTAGTAAGATTTGCATTATCTAAACCAACATTGTAAATATTATTTTTATATTTAATAAAGTTTTTAGCCAAAAATAATATCACATTTGAGATATCTCTTATGTGTATAAAATTTCTTCTAAATTTTGACTCAAACAAAACTAATGATTTTTCAAAAAAAGACTTATATACAAAGTTATTTACCAAAAGATCTGTTCTCATTCTATTTGAAATACCAAAAACAGTTGCCAGTCTTAGAGAGATAAAATTATCACTTGAACTCATAAATCTCTCTGCATTTACTTTAGTTTTTCCATAAATAGATATAGGTTTTAAAGGGGAATCTTCATCACAAAAATCTTCTCCACCGATGCCGTAACCACTGTTTGTAACTGGTAGAATTAAATACTGAGAAGAGCTTTTTAAATTGCATATATTCCTAACTTGCTCATAATTAATTTCTTGAGCTAGTTGAGGAAATTTATCACAAGCTGGAGCACCTACTATAGCAGCTAAAGGTAAAATTAAATCATGTTTTTTTATAAGATCTTTTAAAAGATCTAAATTTCTCACATCATCTTTAAAAAGAGCGAATTTTTTGTTGTCTAAAAGATCTATAATTGTACTTTGTTGGTTATAAAAAAAGTTATCTAATACAGTGACATTTGAAACATCGGGGCAAACAAGAAGATCTCTTGTTAAAACGTTTCCAATATACCCAGCTCCACCAGTCAACAAAACTCTCATTAGTAAATTATCTTCTAGTTACAATTATTCCCTGATTAATAAGTTTAATATTTTTCCTCACTAACTTCATTCTAGCAAGCTTTTTTTCAATTATATTTGAAGTATTTTTTTTAGAAACTACTAACAAGTATCCAGATTTACCGGCACCCAAAAGCTTACATCCATAGGCACCGGATTCTAAAATTGACTTAATGACCATGTTTATTCTTTTGGAAGATGCCTTAGGATTTAATTTTTTTTTTTAATTCCCATGAGTCTGTAATAAACTTACCGAATTTTTTAATATTACCATTTTTAAGACTAGATTTTAGTGATAATGTAATTTTATTCATTTCATTTATAATTTTTTTTTTATTCTCAATCAGATGATTGCTATTTTTGTGGATAATATGAGACTTTCTTTTAGAACCAAATTTATAAAAAAATATACAATTTTTAATTTTATTTAAATTTTTTTTTCTTATATTTAATTTTTTTACTTTATTATTTTTAGAACCAAATGTTATTAATTTAATTCCTTTAAATGTTACAGCATAAAAATCTTGCCAGCCTCCAGTAGCTCCATAATTCAATCTTTCAACTTTGTAAGACTGGTCTACTAAATCATACAAGTTAACTTTTTTTCTACTCTTAAGAGACTGTATTGCACATATTATACCACAAGTCATTGCTGAAGAGCCCCCTAAACCAGAACCTTCGTCTATTTGAGATCTTATATTTAAATCCACTCCAAAGTCTAAATTGCAAAAATTAAATATATGTCCAAAAAAATTTTTATTTTTCTTCACTTTTTGAGTATTAGTAGTAATTATTTTTTTATTATTTATTTTAAGATTAATTTGATTATCTCTTCTTCGGTCTACCTGGATATTTAAAATTCTATTGATAGGGGAACTAATAACATAAGTTTTTTTATTATTTATAATATTTGTAAAATCTGTTCCACCTCCAGAAAAACTTACTCTAGCTGGAATTTTTACAATTACTCTTTTTATCTTACTTATAGCTAATGATTTATTAAAATTAATATCACTGTAGTTAATAATGTTTACTATACGTCCTTTTTTATCAAGAACTGGTAATGAAAATATGATTTTTCCCTCGTTTTGAAACAAAATTTCAAATTCTCTTAATATCCTGTTCTTTGAAAAATTATTTAAAACAAAGCTAAAATTTCTATTCATTATATTCGAAACTGGTGCATTCATTGACAGCTTGTTAATGCCTCTTCTAATATCTCCATCAGTAACTGTTCCTATGCATCTTTTTTTTTTATCGACTACTATTCCAAATCCTTTTCCATCAGTATGAACTGCAGTTTCATTGAAGCGAAAAAATACATCTTTTATTAATGTGTTTGATAAAAAAGTAATCTTACTTAATTTTAATCTCATTTTTAATAATGTTTATTGAACTTTTTATTTGTTTAATATTCGAATTTCTTAATTCAATAATTATTGGTACATTAATCGGTATTTTTTTCAAAAATTTTATATACCATCCATTTTTTTTAAGTGGCTTGTGACTATCAATAGTGCCGTAGTTATGGCTTATCTCAACTAATTTTAAATTTTTTTTAATCAAATTAAGAAATTTTGATTTATCAAATTTAAAAGACTTCGATGCCAAGTTTAAGTGTGCTAAGTTTAGATTTATTCCGATTTTTTCTTTAAATATTTTTATTAATTTTTTAAATTCAGCTGGTTTTTGCATCAATAAGTGATCTTTTGCTTTCACAGAACCTTCGGTCTCAATGCAAACTTTTACCTCATTTTTGTGTGCAAATTTTTGAATTATCTTTAGAGAAGCAATCATATTATTCCAAGCTTCAATTCTAATTTTTTTACTAACATTTCCTTTTTTCCAATTAAAATCGTAAAACTTACTATTCAATCTTGCGCCTAATGGGTCTGACAAAAAACCAGGGTGGAAAGTATAATATTTTGCATTAATTTTTTTTGAAAATATAATTGATTTTTTTATTTGAGCGATACTTCGATCTCTGAGAGTTTTATTCAAAGAAGCTATATTAATTACAAAATCTTTTTTTGGGACAGGAAAGTAATTGTGGACTAAGTAATCAAATTTTTTTTTTTTAATATAGTTAAGTTTTTTTTCGTAACGATGATTTGAGCCGAGTTCTACCTTTTTAAAATTAATTTTCTGTAATTCATTTAAAGCTTTTGAAACTTTTGATTTATCTTTTACAAAAGTTGTGGATATAAAAATTTCTCTTATCACTTTAATAAACTAAACTTTAAAATCGTATTTTTCGGTAAATTTTTTTTAACACGTTTTCCTAAAACTTTATTTAGATATCTTGGTCTTATACCTGTGGCTGGTCTTTTAAAACTTATATTATTAATTGATAATTTTTCTCCCTTTAAAATATTTGAAATCGTTACTATACTTTTTTTTAATTTTTTTTTATTTTGTTTTTCTGAAGGTAGAATGTATTTTATTTTTTTTCCTAATGAGTTCTCCGCTTCCCTGACCTCTCTAATCGATTGAAAAAGTTCATTTGGACTTAAAGACATTCTATGATCTGGTCCAAATAATTTCTTACTAATTGTAAAATGCTTTTCAATTATATTGGCTCCTAAGCCAACAGAAGTTAAAGCACTTACATTGTTCATTGTATGGTCAGATAAACCTACAGGACATTTAAATTTTTCTTTATAAAGTTTAATCACTTTTAAGTTTGCATCAATTGAAGATGAGGGGTAATTAGCTGTACATTGTAAAAAAGCAAATTTTTTGAATTTATTTTTTTTAAACAAACTGAAATTATATTTTACATCTTCAAATGATGACATGGCAGTAGACAAAATTAAGGGTTTATTTTTTTTAATCAGATATTCCACAAACGGGTAATTATCGTTATCAGTTGAAGCAATCTTGAAAGCTTTTATTTTCATTTTGCTTAGCAGATCAGCGCTCTTTTTATCGTAAGGAGTACTCATGAAAGTTATTTTCTTTTTTTTACAATGTTTTATTAATTCCATGTGCATTTCTCTTGAAATTTCCTGAGATTTCAAAAGATCAAACCATGATAAAGCTTTGTTAGAGCCTGTGGTCTCTAAATGATATTTGGCTTTAGGGCCTTTAGGAATTATTATTTCTTCAGCTAAAAAAGTTTGAAATTTTACTGCATCTGCTCCTGCTTCGGAAGCTGCGTCTATAAGCTGTTTTCCTATTTTTACTGAACCATTATGGTTAACACCGGCTTCAGCAATAAAAAAGATTTTATTTCCGTCTCCAATAGATCTATTGCCAATCTTAATTTGGTTCATAAAAAAATTTTTTTCCATATAAATCTACAAAAGGTCTGTAATTTTTTCCTAAATAAGTAGATTTGATTAATTTATTAAGTTTCGATTTTTTGATATTTTTAGGAATTTTGTATAAGTCATTTAAATTTCCTAAGTAATTAATTTTTTTTGACCAAATGAATTTATTTTTAACAGATACCTTAATTAAATCTATTTTATTATTAAATAATTTCGTTAGAAATGATCTTGCAAGTAAATATAGTTGCATATGTGTTTTTTGTAAAAGTGATGACAAGTTATCTTGTTTATTAATTCGGAAATTTTTTACTAGCAGGATTTTACCATGATCAATTTCATTATTAATAAAATGAGTAGTTACACCAAAATTTTTCTCCCCGTTTTTAAGTGCAAAATTTACGCCTCCAGAACCTCTATATTCTGGTGGAGAAGGATGAAAATTTATTGCAAAAAAACTTTTTGAGAGTAACGAGGGTTTAAGTATTTGATAGCTTCTATATGAAAAAATAAAGTCATAATTTTTTTTTAAAACTCTTTTCGATAATTTTTCAAATCTTTTCACTGAATAGACTACTGTTAAATTTACGTTTTTTTTATCAATAATATTTTTAATCCTTTGAGACAAAATATCATTTTTTCTGCAAAATAATAGGATATTCAATTTTTTTTGGTCAAGTTTCCTTGAAAAATTTTTAAAAGAACTTGGAACTCCAATATCAGTAAACTTAGTTTTTTTCATATTTAAAATTCTAAGTCTCTTCTTGCTCAATAGATAAGGTAGAAAATCATTTTCTAGTGAAAAAACTTTCTTTTTAAAATTGAAAACGTCTTTTTTATAAAATAGATAATTACCATTGTTAACTAATGATTTTAAATTATTTTTAAATTCAAAAAAGAAATTATTCTTTTTAACAGATATCGCTCCATATCTATTTGAATTATTTTTTTTTGAAATTCCTAAAACATTTTGTCCTTTTGATCTTTTTTTAAAAAGAGCAATTTTTTCACTCACGGGGGAAATCGTATCACCATTAACAACAAAAAATTGATTAGAAACTTTATTTTTTTTTAAGGTATTTTTGATAGCGCCGCCTGTACCTAAATAATTTTTTTCCTTTGATATAAACACATTCTTATAATTTCTACTTTTTATATAATTTTCAAACAATTCTTGCTTTTTACATATTGATAAAAATATTTTCCTGATTTTATTTTTACTCAAATGTCTTATAATGAAGTCTAGAGCACACCTATTATAAGATATATTTACAAGAGGCTTTGGAATATCTTTTGATATTTTTAAAAGTCTGGAACCTCTTCCCCCACAAAGAATTATTACGTCTATATTTCTATTCATTTTTTTTATATTATTAATTTTAATGATACAAAAAGTCGTGATATTTGATAGGGATAATACACTTATAAAAGATAAGGGCTATACTTACAAAACTCGTGATCTAAAATTTTTGCCACAAACAATTAGGGCTGTTAAATTTCTTTCTAAAAATAATGTTAAAATGTTTATAGTTACTAATCAATCTGGTATTGCCAAAGGTTTTTTTAGTTTGAAAGACCTTAAAAAATTTCATTCTTATTTAAATAAAAAGTTATCTAAACATAAAGTTAAAATTAACGGTTTTTTATTTTGTCCTCATCATAAAAACGGGGTTATTAAAAAATTTTCTTTTCAATGCAAATGTAGAAAACCCGAAAATCTGCTTATTGAAAAGGTAAAGAAAAAATTTAAAAAAAAAACTAACATTGTTATGTTTGGTGACAAAAATTCTGATAGGAAAGCTGCAAAAAAATCTAAGATTAAATTTTTTTACAGAAAAAAAAATTTTTTTGATCAAATCAAGAGCGTTTATAAAAACCATCTTTAATAGTTTTCCAATTTTCCGTTTCGCATCTTTAAGATTTTATCGAAATTTTCAAATAAATCTTCTCTGTGGGAAATGCCAATTGTAGTAAGATTAAGGTCAGTAAATATTTTATAGACTCCCTTTGCATTATTTGTGTCAAGAGCACTGGTAACCTCATCTAATATGAGCAACTTTGGTCTCAAAATAAGGGCTCTGCAAATACCAATTCGTTGAATTTCACCACCTGATAAATTAATTCCTTTCTCATCTATTTTGCTGTGAATTCCATTCGGTAATCTTTTAATTAGATCTAATAAATTTACTTTTTTTATAAATTCTATGACAGTTTCATCAGAATAAATTGAATTATCTAATCCAAAAATTATATTATTTTTTAAGGTATCATCAATTATCGTATTATTTTGTGGAACATAACCAATCAAGTTTTGCCATCCTCGAACATTTTTAGATATAGGTTTTCCATCAACAATTACCATATCCGAAGAGTCATAAAAACCGGCCAATAAATCAATTAATGTACTTTTGCCTGATCCGCTTGGCCCTACTATTCCAATTTTTTCACCTAATTTAATTTGAATGTTAATATCTTTTAATTGAAACGTAGTATTTTTTGAGACTGAAAAATTTTTAACTTTGATCTTTATATTATCTTTAAATTCAAAACTTCTTTTGTTCTCTTTTTCAATGAGAGTATGATTATCTTTAATTTCGTTTTCGAGTACATTTACAGATGGGTAATTTAATTTAATGAGTTGAATACTGGTTAAGATTCTATTAATTGAAGGTAAAACTCTAAAGCTTGCAGCTAAAAATACAGAAAATATTTTTATTAAATCATTAAATGGAGTATTCTTAAAACTTAAAATAATTAATAAAGAAAAAATACCTGAAACAAATACGAGCTCAAAAATTAATTTAGGTAAATTCTGAAAAAAATTTACATTTCTTAATATGATAGCTTGTAAAAAATTATGGTTTTGAAATTTTTCTAAAAAAAAGAGCTCTCTATTTAATATTTTTACTATCTTTATGTTTTCAAAAGCCTCTTTTAAATATTGTATGGTTTTATTTAAATGATGAAGTCTTTCAGTCCCCCATTGAACAATTTTCTTCTTAATAAAATAATAATAAAATATTCCGATTAGAGAAAAGTAAATAATAGCAAAAAGAGAAATAAAAAAATTTATATAAAATAAAATTATTAGAATTGCAATAATAACAAAAATTTCTAAAAATAACTTTAAAAGATATAAATAGTATGTAATTATGTGATCTACTGCAAGAGTTACATTCCTTATAAACTCAGAACTATTACGTTTGAAAAAAAAATTAAAATTTTGATTCAAATATATATAAAATAATGTATGAGTGATTTCTTGTTTAAAATTGTATATAAATTTACTCTCATACCAATAATAAAATAATTGAAAAATAATCTTGATTAAAAATAAAAGTATAAAGATAGTAATAATTGCTAAAATTAAATTATTTGTTTCTAAATTCAGTAAGTTTGAAATAGATAATATAAAGTTACTACTCAATGTTGCCTGATCTTTTATAAACGCTCCAATTAGAGGCAATATCATTCCTAAGACCAGCATTTCCAATAAAGCTGATATCGTCATAAAGAAAAAAAGAATTAGTAACCCTTTTTTTTGTTCTTTTTTAAAAATAGAAAAATATTTTGTTAAGTTCATCTATTAATTAGGTTTTGAAAAACTTTAGAATATTTCTTGTAGTTTCGAGATCTTTTTTAGAGTCAACCTCTAAAATTGATAATGGGTTCATCTCGTAAAAACCTATTTTACCCCAACATCTTTGTTTCTTTTTTAGCCAGATACTTCGTTTGGTTATGTAGAACGAACCATTTTCAAGAATAGTTTTATTTTTGATATCTTGTCTCATTAGTCTTTTTTTTATATTAAAATTTAGAGGTCTAATTTTATTTTTAGATAATTTCCAAATCATTGAATGAAGATTTACACCGCTGAAAAGAGAGTCATATTGATATTTCTCAAATTTCTTAATAGCATTTTCAAGATCTTTATTTTTTCTTAATAAAGAAGTGGACTGAATAAAAACAACATATTTAAAACCTATATTATTTTTATCAATTTCTTTAATAGCATGAACCACTGAAGCATCCGGCATTATTTTATCAGTGCTTAATCTTTTTGGTCTTAAAATAAAATTTACTTTTCTATTTTTCACGTAGTTGTAGATTGCGTTGCTATCAGAGGATACGTAAATTTTTTTTACTTTTTTTGAGCTCTTTGCAAAATTAATTGCATGGCCAACTAGCGGAATATTGCTTATTTTTCTCATATTTTTATTTTTAATTCCTTTTGACCCTCCTCTAGCTGGAATCACTGCAATGTAATCTTTTATTAATTTCTTTTTATTTTTAGATTTCCTAGATCTATCCATTTTGATAATTTTTCCCTTTTTTTTTCACCGTTACCCACATAAGTTTGAATTTTTTTCCATTCATTTAATTTTCGTTTAAGTTTAGATAATAAAATTGCATGCTCGTTATCCGGGTAGATTTCATCCTTTTTTAATTTTATATAAAAAAAAATTGATGAAGGTTGTAATGGTATAACGTACTTAATAATGTCGCTATTATCACAATGTAGTCCATAAGCAACTTCTTTGACACCAGAGAGCGACCTAATTTTTGTTATCATTGACAAATTAGAATTTTCAATACTTTTTTTATAAGAGGTGTGTATAAAATTTATTGATTTAAATTTTTTTTTAATCTTTTTAATATCTTTAAAACTTGAAATTGCAGTAGATAAATATACTTTATCTTTATAACGCTTAGTTGCTTTTGAAATTAGTTTATAATCGTTGTATTTGTAACCAATTATCTTTACTAAATCGAGTTTGATCTTTTTTTTTTTAAATAGTTCTAGCGTTTCAAAATTTCTGATGCTTATTCCAAAAATTAAGTCTTTTTTTTTTAAATATTTATAAATATCTCGATAAGCCTCAATATCAATCCAATTTTTATGAGATTTAGATTTATCATAATACTCTCTTTCTAACACTTGAACAATTATACCATCAACTCCTGCAGTAACAGCCTCTTTAACCATTCTAATTAGATTGCTTCTTTTTCCTTGGTGGTTTAAACCTGTTTCTGATAAAAAAATCACTTTAATTTTAAGAAAATTTTTAATGTTTGATTTAAAGATTGAGTTTTTTTTCAACTAGTTCAATAATGAGATGTCCAATTAACATTTGAATTTCTTGAATTCTCGAGGTGATTTTGGAATTTATTAATATTTCATGGTCGCATTTATTACCGCATTTTCCACCATTATTGCCTGAAATAAGTATCGTTTTAATTTTTTTTTTATTTGCGACTTTAATTGCATTTAAAATATTTACGCTGTTACCTGATGTTGTAAGCAAAATTAAAACGTCTCCTTTAATCCCTATTCCCTCTATCTGACGAGAAAAAATATGCTCGTATCCAAAGTCATTGGCAATACATGTTATTAATGCTTGATCCGATGCTAAAGAAATTGACTTTAATGGCCTTCTTTTGTTCTTAAACCTTCCCATAAACTCAGCAGAAAAATGCATACTGTCTGCAGCACTACCACCATTTCCACACCAAATTACTGCGCTATTTTTTTTAATGCTTTTTGCGATAAGATCTACTGCTTTCACAATATCATTAGATAATTTTTTTTCAGAGGAAATTAAAAGATTTATATGATCTTTAAAACTTTCTATAATTATATTGTTGAATTTATCCATATGATTTAAAATTTTATTTTTAATTAGCTTCTACACATTCTCTAATTTTGTTTTTTAAGGAAAAAAATGTTTTTTTTGGTTTCAAGCCTACATCAATTAAGAGATTTTTATTTTTTCCTAAAAGTTTATGATAACTTGAAATTTTCATATTAAGAAGTAATTTTAATTTCTTCTCAAATTCCTCATATGAACAATCTTTTAACGCTGTTTGCTTAACAGGAAAATCTAAGTCTTTAATATTAGTAAAATTACATGCAAGAATTCTCTTATTTGCGGCTAAAGCCTCAGTAAGAATAGTCGTGATAACTGCAATCACAACTTTACTTTGCATGACATATTTGTAGGTAGTAAAATTTTTTGATAATCTGGGTATAAGTTTATAATCAATATTTCTTAAGTGTTTCTTGTAAAAATTTTTTTCTTTTTTAATTTCAATTTTGTTATTCCTCGATTTATCAGCATAGTCAGCGTCGCTAACGAATGCTATTTTTTTTTTATGTTTTTTAGAAAATTTGAGTACATACTCATAAGTCTTAGCCCAAGATTTCTCTAATCCACTTATTCCATATTTCTTATCATATGTCCAAGCACTATCTGAAACTAAACATATATCGTATTTAATTTTATTAGTTTTTATTTTTTTTTTTTTAAAATACTCCCATGCATAAAATTGTCTTAAAGATCCTATCTTTATAAAATCTTGAACATGAAATTTTTTATAAAGTTTTTTTTCATAATTTCCAAAATGAGCGTATTTTTGGTGAAAAATTGATTTACTTGCTCTGTCATCAAGCCTGTTATCTAAGTGGGGAACTCTTGAAGCGTTCTGAATCGCAAGAAAATTTCTCTTTTTATTTAATAACTTAGTCATATAATAATAATCGTTTGAATTATCTATAAATGTTATAATAATTTTAGGATCAATTATTTCAATTAATGCTGCCAGATAATTTATTTTAAGTGAGGACTTAAAAATATTATTGAGCATTTTT
>MDTG01113250.1_pt1 | contig 25040 bp, 28 predicted proteins | sample 811421 | NCBI WGS metagenome assembly MDTG01 (sample SAMN05326645, study PRJNA326480) | marine metagenome | isolation source: seawater | place: Pacific Ocean: South East | collected 2011 | reverse complement strand
GCACGTCGCAGGCCGTCGACGCAGACGTGTACCTTGCCAGTCCCGGACTGCGGCGGGTCGGGGACAACGAGTACACTCAGGACGAAGTTCTAGGGGGTGAATCGATTTGGAACATCACGGTTGTGGTCGAAGCGCTGTGCGCCCGCGAGTACTCGCGGCCGTGCGTCGACGCGCACGTCCACGTTGGATCGGCGCACGCGATAGAGGACGACGACATTGATCGATTCGCTGCAAATTTGTCACTGTCCGTCTCTTCGGCTTTTGGGGAGCCAATGGAGCCCCCGCTCACGATGGACGAGTCGTTGTATCAAGATCTGCACACGCGGGCAAAAAATAAGGTAGGATCGACTGTAGACTCCCGGATAATGGCGGCGGTCAACGCTTACGCCACCGAAAGCGAAAAGGAGCTTTTTGAGCGGTATGGGGTGCACAGCATGCGAGGCCACGCTGATGCTCGGGACGGCGGAAATGGCGAGTATTGCCGATGGCAGTTTCCCGAACACCGGGAGCCAACCGGAGACTGGGACGTGCCGCACCCCGTGTTCACGCTACCGTGCACCGAAACATGCGAAGGGGGCAAGTACATCGGCAGGGTGGGAAAAGCTGCTATGCAACGATTTGGGCAGTGCGGGCACACCGAGAAATTCGATCCCTTCAAACGACTTGCACAATGGGAGGGCAGATTTTACCCATTGAACGATCGGTGGTGTATGGGCTCCCGTTTTACGGTGTCAAAGACCATGAACGACGATGCGTTCATGGAGCACTCCGACGTTGCCGTTTACTCTACGTTGGTAGAGGACGCCTTCAAAACGCGCACGATGTACCTTCCTCGGATACGAGAAGTTGAGTATCGATTTGATGGTGGCAGTCAGAAGGTTAAATACGAGAACGCAATGACCGAGTTTTTGAGGCCGCGCTCGTTTAAGAAGAATGTTGTACATAGTTACACCGATGCTGACAACGCAAAGGTGCGTCCAAGCGACTGGTTAATGAACGGTCATTATTTGGGCGACACGGACAGATCTAAGCCTAACTGTCTTGTCGACGCCGTGGACGGTGACAAGCCGTGTAAATTTAACAGCGAGATTGAGTTAGACTTTAATCACTATTTTCATTGGATTGAAACTCCGGTCCGCGATCTGGAAGACCCAACGAAACAGCGCTTTTCAGAGACAGCCGACGGTCGGCAATCGATTTTGGACGGTTTTACTGCCACGGACGACCACACGTACTTGCTGGCAATGGCCTACATTTTTGATGCCGGCTCGGCGCCGGCGATACGCTCGTTTGTCAGAAACATCGCCAGTAGTAAGCCAAATCACCCCATGATGCACGCTTTAAACACTGACCCGTACCCCCTGCCGTGGGAGGACTTTAGTCACCATTGGACGAAGAACCCAGTCAACGTGGACAATTGGGACCATACGAAAGAATATGACGAGAAAATCCAGACCTATGCAAACCCTCGGTTTGCGTGTCGATGCGATGGCAGTGGCTTTCATCGCAAGCCAGATCCGCGCAACGTCCGTAACTTTATTGACAACAGCAACGAAGAACATACGCGCCCGGGTACCAAACGCAAAACTAGAGATCCGCGGTATCCCAACAATCCGAAACACGACCGGCCCAACGCTTTTTGGAATATGGCGCCCGCATTTTACAGGCAATGTTGCAAGGTGGACGGTACGTTTCACCAACAACGAAAGCGCACTCCGTCCACGGTCAAAAAGGTGTTTGATAAATTTGCTACACAAAAAGACGGCCCGATGCTGCTCTCCCCCAACCGGCGTTTTTCGGAACTGACAAGCTACGGTTTGCGCGCGGAGCATATGACAGAGAAGATTGGCGGAATTTCAGTGCAAACGTTGCTCGGCTATACCGAAGACTACGCTCAGCAAGACATGCTTCGTGGGCTTTTTGTTGAGTGCACCGGAGCTTTGGGTGATGTGTATGACACAATGGGCAAGTGTGAAACCGCTTGTAGATCCGATCCATCTTGCGTGCAGTGCGAAAAACTAGCATTAAGTGATGAGTACCAGACACGCAATGCAAATCAATGCCAGACGACTCCCAATTACGCGTATCCGGCGTCTCACCATTCGCTGAAGATTGGCATGTATCAGATAGGGCGGTACCTTGCGGGCAATCGGGTAAATTCTCAAACATACGGCAGTTTTAAGTTTGCGTTTGTCCCGCATTTAAAGCGGGTGTTGATTGGGACAGTGTGTAAATATACTTCTGTTGGAACACGGCAATTAATTTGGGACTTTTACATTGATTTTGATGTGGTTTTGTATATCCCGAGGGGGACCTTTCATGACATCGGACAAGAAAAACACGACGCGAAAGACGACACCGACGTCAAGTTTCTTACCGGTTTGTCGACTTGGGGCCCGCGTGGGTCGTTGTACCGGTTTGGGGCGTGTGGCATTGCTCCCAGTTTGCTCGACGCAGAGACCTATGCTGTGTTTCCTTATGAAAAATATGAGAACCAGGTACCGACATACTGTGCCGATGATTCAGAATGCAATTTTGGGCTGTACACCGACGTCGGAGCTGACGCCGTCTATCGAAACTTTAAGAACGACGATTTGTTGGGCGGGCAGGTGCATCAGTTCGGGGTTGACTTTGAGTTTATGGAGACGGAAGACATTCCAAAGCTGCCAGACGACTATGTAGACGGGGTGCGGTACCGGTGGGTTGACCACTATAACGGCGTGAAGCGCTCCGAGGCTCAGTGCGGCCGGTTGGGCGCCGACGAATTGGTTGCCGACGTCACGCTAAAGTCAAAGCTCGATGCCGTCACCCCGCAGGGAAACCAGCAGACCACTGCGTATCCTCAGCAATTTGCGGTGACGTCGGTGCGCATGTCGGTGTGCGCGACGCCGACAAAGACGATGCGGCCGCTGCCGGGGCTGAGGGGCGGGCTGGCGCCCACCTTGCCACCGCTGCTGTCCGAGCGTCACGTCGGGCTCAACAACCCGGCAATCCCAACCGACTACATCGGCCGCGCTTACTATGCCGACGTGCCCAAGTCGCCCATCCCGGACGCGTGCGACTGCGGTGGCGCTCGGCCCGTGTACGCCTGCCAGGAGTTTGGAGCGGACAAGGCGTTTGAGCTGCTGGGCGTGGGGTGCATAGGCCAGACCACGGTGCCAGACACTAATTGCGTGGTGTGTGGATGGTCATGGTCAAGGGTACCACCGGGAGGTCGCAACATTGGTCTTTTCATGGGGTCGACGCGGTCGCCCGTTTATATTATGGAGCGTGACCCGCTCGGGGACGAGGTGGCGGCTGCGACCGATTTGCGGACTTTTTACCTTGGAAATAAGGCACCCGAGCTGCCCGCGCTGCGCGAGCTTATCGCGGACATGAGCGGCCAGGACGACTTTTCTTCAAAACACGTGGACCCAGAACGCGGGCATCCTGGGTTTACGTCCAACAACCAGAAGGTGACCATCACCCGATTTGACGGGTCGTGTCTGCGGGCACCGTACGGCCGTCTGCACCGGAATAATTTGGACCCGGCGCACCGCTTTACGTACTATGAGCAGTACCCAGATCCGTCCGTAAATGGAGGCCTTAGCCCCGCGGGGGATGAAGCGATTCTGACCTACTGTGAGCGATCCGACGCCGGAAAGTTCCATTACTGCGTCAACGACGGCATGTCCACCGAGGAGCGAATTGAGTGGTGCAGGCATCACACTGACAACGGGCACGAGATTATTTCGTTGGGCCACGTGATTCGGGAGCGCAACCGGGACAACAAGAATCCGACCTCGGTGTGCCGCAACGACGCTGGCCACCTGACCTGCCTATACATCCCCGGCGACCCGGCACAGCCGCGCTTTGTTGACATCTTTTTCATTGCCGATGAGGTGCTCCCCAACGCACCGATCACGGTCATTGTGGCACCGTTCAATTTTTCAGCGCTAACCAACATTCAATTCAGCGTGCGGCAAACCCGCACCGGCACGCTAAAGTCTATTTTTGACTCACGCAATTTTGAAGATGATATAGAGGACACAACCGCTGTCAACATGGGCGCTACGGCGTACAAGGCTCCGGTGGACGCGATGCGGGCGATCGCCGACGTAAGCAGCGCGTCGGGGGTACCGGAGATTTATGCCGCGCTCGCCGCGGTGAGCGAGTTTTTCGATGCATTTTCGTCGCACCCCGCCGCGCGCGAAGGCCGTGGCCAATGCCCCGAAGGGTCACGACTTGGCCCGCCACACGCCGGAGGCATAATGCCGGTAAACTACGGGTGCTACACGGACAAGACCTTGACCCCGCTAATCCTGGAGCGTGGGGTCATCATTGATCGACCCGACGTGACCGTTGCCCCAGGGGTCGGCGATATCATACACACCACCGCCGACGACGACAGCGTGCCCGAAGCGGCCACTTGCACCATCTTCTTGGTAAGCCAGCCCCGGTTTACGGTGGTTGGTCAGCTCGGGGTCAGCGCTCGGGGGTGCGTCAGCCGTAACCAGCACGAGCGCATCCCGCTACGCTTCTCAGGATCCGACGTCTCGGGGGCCTCGGTAACGCTGACCCCGGATTACCACACGCTTGCAGGCGAGCTGGCCACAGCCGTGTCCTTTTTGGGGTACGACCGTCAGCTGGGGGTGCTGTCGGACAAGAAGCTTAACGTGTCGTACGCAACGATCACCTTGCAAGGCGTCGACCCCGGTAACTTTGTGCTCGGGTTCACGGGCATTGTGGCGCGCGTGAACGGGGTTGCGCCGTCACTGATAAGCTGCAGCGAACCCTGCCGGGTGTTGGCGCAATATGCCGAGCTCGGCGACGGCGATGAGATCGGGGTTGGGGCCAAGGCCACCTTGATCGACGTGTCTGACATCACCGGGCGGCTGGCTCACAACGAGCGTCGGCTGCTGGACGACACCGATGGCCGGCGGCAGATCTTATTCGTTGTGTGGTTTGTTCTGGCCGCCTTTTTGACCGTAGCACTCACCATCAACTTTTTGGTGCCAATGGCGCAAGCCAAGCCCGCAGAAGAGGGTGTCAAGGATTGATCTGACCGGAGGCACGAACGCGAGCTCCATCCTTTGCGGGCGGCTTCAGTTTGCGAGCAACCGCCCGCTCGCGAAATACCACAAGTGCCATGATTACAACCATAAAAGCCATTGCGGCGACGACCGCCCACAACCAGTGCACCCCATCTTTTGCGGCTGTGGCGGTCGACTGTGAGGCCAGGGGGTACTGCTTTGCGGGCGCTTTGACCCGGTGCCAGTTGGTACCTAGCACCGTGTCGGGCGGTATAAAGTGGATGTTGCGCTCTTGCGCCACCGCCAGCACGCTGATTTCCGTAGTAGAAGTGCACTTGCACCGGCACGTGTCATCGGCGACCGCTTCGCAGTCGGCCGGCGTAAATTCTGAGCACAGCTTGGTTGTAAGGCCGACGGTGCCCTGAGTGTCTGGGTGGCACACGTCGGGAATGTTGTGCAATTGGAGCGCCCGCCCTTGGCACTCGGCGTCGTACCCCGCCACGGACATGAGAGTGGAGGACTTTACTTTGATGCGGCCGTTGTTCCAGTACCCTTCGTAGTCTGCGCGGCAGTCGGACACCATCGACGGAACAATCTCGTTGGCGTGGTACGATCGGCATGGCGGCACAACACACACACTAGGGGTGCTGCCGGCGTACTCTGACCCGGGCTCGGCAAAGCAGTGAGTCCCGTTGCTTACGGGCCGCTCTTCGGTGCACGATATGAACACAATCGAGTCGATGGACACGGATAAGGCCGTTTGCACTTGTGCCGTCACCGAGATCGCATCATAGCACTCTGCCTCGTCTCCACAAGGAACTGACAGCAGCTCGTTACATTTGCATTCGCACGCTTGCGCGTCGGCGCCGGCCGCAACGCACAAAGCGACGGTCATGGTAGCGCACGATACATCGCACGCAATGCGCTCGCATGTGCATGGGCACTGGTTCATCAACGATGCGTTGCACTCAAACTCAGTGAAGTTCGCGCACAACGTTGTTTCAACCGGAGGGAACGCAAGGTGAGCATTGCTTGGCAAAATATACTGCCCCGGCATGTCCAGAGGATCTTGACAAATTGGCTCCAGCTGGTAGCAGAGGACGCCTTGCGCGTGCGGGTGAGCGGTCGGGCAATGCGGGGGGTACCGCGCCGGCACGGCGTCGCCGCACACACCCGAGACGATTTGGTCTGCTTCTACCGTGTCTTCTACGAATCCAGAGTACAACGAGCAGGTAACGGCGTGGTCCACGGCGGGCCCCGCAACGGCGTAGTGGGTGCAATCCGGCTCTTGCTCGCAGAGGACTGCGCACAAGCCGACCCACATCTCCGAATTTCCGGACAGGACAATCTGTTTGTACGCGCTGTCGGGAAACGCCCTGTTCAGCATTGGCGGGTGGCTGCACTGCAACGCGGGCTGCCGGGGCAGGCAGGCGGAATCTGGAGATGCGTATTCGATTGCGGGGGGCAACGGCGCAGGAGCGTCGAGCGAGCCGGTTGGGCACTGCCAGCCGGTCGGGTCCTCCGTAAACCCGGTGGTCACACCGGCGGCGGCAGTCAAGGTCTCTGCGGGCTTGGAGCTCTGGCTCATGTACAGGTGGCACTCGGCGGTGCTGGCAGTGTATTGCCACATAAAACAGCCTTTGTAATATGCGCATGTCGCGCAACACTCTGCTGATGAGTCGGTGGACAGTAACCCAAACCACTCCCACGTCGTTGCGGGCCCGAGTCCGGCATTTTGACAGGTGGTGCACTGCGGAGTTTGAGATTTGGTGCAGCCGCACAGCGGCGTCGTCGAGGTGTTTACCGTCAGTTCAAGCTCGAGTCGGTGCGCGACCCATTCGCACTGGTGCTCGCTTAAAAGCGAGACTGCCCCGGGCACAAGGATTGCAATTAGGGCGTGCCACCGTGTCATGCTGAGTATCCTCGCACTAGTGGCACTGGGCGCGGATATATGCACACAACAATGTCGGACTCTGTGCTGGCACATCTTTCTGCGGGCGACCAAAAGGTGCTGCGCCGCTCTATGGCGCAGGCGGCTGCGCGGGACCCAGCTTTGGAGGGCGAGCTATGTAGGATCTTTAATTTTCGGCAAAAAAATCAGTGTGCTTCAGCGCTACCAACACGGGCTCCGGCGGCCGCAACCATAGGGGCGTCGTTCCTAGACAGCTGCAGAGTAGCGTTTGCACGGCTTGATGCCTCTTTAAAAACTCGGTCGGGGTCGCGGGTTGACTGAGGGTTGGGTGCGTCTTGTACCGGACGACGCACACCGTGATGGCCGCCGCAAAGGCCATCGCGTATCGCAGCGTTTCCGTGGTAAACGTAGCCGGATGCGCACTGTTGAAGGGGCAGTACGTGCCTCGCGGAATTGGGCAAATGCCCATTTCGACTTTGTTGGTAGCATCCTCTTCGGTGGCAATCCCGTCCCAGTCGCACAGATCTAATTGCCCCGTCTCTATAGCTTGTATGATATTAGAAGGTTTCCAATCCAAAAAAACAAGTTCGCATCGCTCTAGCTCGTACAACACGTTCCCAATCCATCTGACTAGGTGCTCTAGCCGGGCGGGGCTTGGATTGGTCCACGCGGGCAGCTTGTCGAGCGATTGTGCCCCGGTGTACGGCATCGAAATGGCCTCCGTTTGCACCCCGCCGAGCTCCACCGTCACAATGTCCACCCCAGCCGCAAGCAGGCTGTCGCGGTCTTGAAGCCGGCGCTTCATTTGCGAGAACTGCGTCAGCTGGTCCGCCTTAATGCTGGAAGAGACCAAGTTGAACGGCTTGTAGACGCGGTTATGACACAAAAACACCTGACTGTACGATCCTCGCCCGAGGACGATGGCCATGGCTGGTCGTTACATGGTATGGCTAAGCCCCCATATAGGTCTTAAGCCACCACGGCCGCGTCGAAATATTTAATGATTCGACCCCGCTATGAGCCATAATTCGAAGAAGCTGCGCGCCCCCGCTGTGCAGCGCCCGGACGCACACCGCCCCATTCGATGCCATAGTCCGGCAGCCGCCATCGGCTGGGATATACTGGGTCAGTCGCCGCTCGAGCTGGGGCCCCCGTTTTTAGGAAATGCTTTTCGCCACATGCGATAGCTGGCAATGGTGTCCAACAGCATTTTGTGCGTTTTGGGTTCGATGGTGTGGGTATCCCGGTGCACCATTTTGGCGTTTAAATGAAAGATGGTGGCGTGAAATATATTGTCGACTGAGTGATCAAAAAGCTCTTCAAACTCTCGTGAGAATAACAGATGCCGCTTAATCGACCGATGCATCCACTCGGGCGCTACGACGGTTTTGCCCGCCGAGTCTACAAACTCCACGTCCGCCCGCGCGTGCTCTTCGTACGCCGCGTACACCGCGTCGACAATGGTGTCGACCTCTTTCCGTTCCGATGCCAACTGGCGGACCATTGTTTTTAAGTCTGTAATTATGCTACCCCCAGTCTGTCCCGGCGCACTTCCTCCGTCGCTAAAGCTGCAAAAGAAACAAAAGTCGTCGCAGGACGAGCAATGCGGCCCGCCCCGCTCTGACCCGAGCCCGTACGCCGGTCCATAATTCTCTGCATCGTCAACCGTCAACGCCACCATGTCGCTGTCGCCGAGCTGCAGGTCCGACAACTCCATCGCGGTCGCGGTGTCCCCACTCACAAGCCCTTTGCTGATGTCGTCGACGCCGACCCCGCTGGTGCCGAGCTCCTTCTCAACGATCCTTGCCGCGCTGGATATACCCGGACGTCCTACCTTGGCCACTGAAAAGCACCCGGGCGCGAAGCTGATGCACGGCCACGTGAAGCTGTTTCCGCACGTGGCGGCGGTGGGGTTTTACCACGGCGCGGTGTACGCAGTTGCGAGCTGCGACGCCATTTTGGAAGTGCAGGCAATTGGAGGCCAATATGCACACCTTGAACTTCGGCCGCACGTCGCGCAGCGCGCCGAGGTGGGCGGGGTCGACCTGTTTTGCGCCGTCAGTCTCCGCGCTTCGACCATGCGGTGCGGCCCCATCTTTTGCGCTGCTGCCCGGCACCCGACGCAGCTCCATGAGAGCGGGTGGCTTGCGCTACGAACGGGTAAAGACTGGTGTGCACCGATAACCGACCGCGGAAAGCTCGTGTGCGCACATTGCCGACAGGTCTTTACTTCAACGGATGCATTGTTTGAGCACGGGCATGTCCCCTTTGCTCGGCGCCAGCACATGCGACACACTCTACCCGCCCAGTGGCGACCCATCCCGGCCGGCTATTCTAAGAGTCCTGTGCCGCGCAGCAACCTTGAGAGCGGATCCCTTAACGACCGCCTGCACGGCGCACGTCGCCGCCGCCGCCTCGAAGCAAAGCTACACGAGTTAGTCCGCCCCCCGCGTCATCACCCGTATCGAATTCCGTTGAGATTTGGAAATTAAACGCTCGCGTTCTCGTGTGCGATCGTTACCGCGGGCTCATTTAGCTGCACCATCCACATTTGCGTGAGGTGCTTGTACTCTGGGAGCGCTGAGTATCCAAACAACGTTGAGAACTTTAGGTGGATGAACCCCAGCCCCACCACGAGCGCGCCAGCGCCGCCAAGCCCAATCGCCAGCGTGTCCATGTTGTCGGCCTCCATCTTCGGCTCGTTCACTCCGACGCCGTTGCTCTGGCCAATTACGGCGAGACCGAGGAACAAGTGGAGCGACGTTTTTGCAATCATCGACAAGAAAATGTACCGTCGTTCACGAGTATTACTGTCCATCGGCCACCCTAGGTCCCACGCGTACAGCACGGCAAAGGACGAGAAGCACACTGTCAGGTACAGCGAAAACGCAAACACAAAGTCGGGAGCGGTGCCGGTGCCAGGGTCGTAGTCGACCGTAATGTCGTACGACGCGTACAGCAGCGGAACCATCACTGGCACAAACGCCAAAAAGAGCATTGCCATCGTGGTCGTCCTGTAAAAGCTCATGCCCTTGACACCGGTAAGCTCGTCCTGTCGACGCTCCAGGATGCCCGCTGCCACCAGCAACACAGCCAGCACCACGGGCGCGGCCACAATTGCGGTGGCGCTATCTGCTCCAAACGCCACAGACACCACCACCAGCATCGTCGGCGCGGTCACGGCATAATCCAGCCACCGCAACTCGCGCTGCCGGTCGACGAAAAAGACCGACAGGAGGTGCCCAAGCGCCGACCAGATGACGTACAGGCTTGCGAGTACCAGCACGTTGATGTGGGTAATTGTTTCGTTCGGGGATTGCTTTACGTAAAAGCGCTTGTCGTCATCGGCGCAGGTAAAGAGCGTCGAATCTAAGTTTCCGTCGGCATCGATGCAGTTATAATACCATCGCCGAGGGGAGATGCCGAGCTTCTCGTGGACCCACCAGAACTGCCTGCTGTACACCTTGAGCGACGAGTCCTCGGCGATGGCGAATCCGAGAAGAAACCAAAAGGCGGCAAAGTGCACCACAAACGCGAACAAGTGTCTGGCCTGCTGCTCGCTTACGCGCATTGCGTCGCCGTTGCAAGCGCCGGCGGTTGCCGATATACTATACGAACATGTGTGCGCGCCCGTCTTGGTCGAGCTGCGCCTCGTGGCGGCGCGGCGCAAACAGCGTCGGCAGCGCGTCTCGTTTGGGGACAGCATGCTCCTGCCGGACGCGCTTCCATAATCCGTACGTAATGATCCCCAGCAGAACAGAAACCAGCCCCACCGGGATGAGCGCGTACCACAGCGAGGCCCCGAGCTCAAACGCCGTCACCACGCTGGCCACTACCACAATCGCCCATGTGAGCGTTGCGGAGAGCGCCCACGGCGTCAGCAGCATCCCACCAAGCAAGCCCGCTGCAATCGCTGGCAGGTTAGAGCTGTCCGGACCGAGGGCGACCACCACCGCTACGTGGATGATCGCCGCGACCACGGCCACCGAGGTGTCGACGCACGCAGCGAGCAATGTCACAACCAGCCCCACCGCAGCCAGCCGACTGTCCAGCGCCGCCGCCGCCAATGAGGTGGTTACAGCCGTTTGTAGTAAAGGACTACTACCCCCCACGCTAATAGCATCGTCTGCACTAGCAGTTCCAAAGCGTCCGAGCGTTGACCGTCTTCGCATGGGCCTTGCACTTCTTCCGCAGCACCCGAATGTACTCCCATGCAGCCAGTGCAAATAAAATGGAAATGGCAGGACCAGCAGCTTCCATGGTCTGGGTGGCCATTTATTCCGGGGATATATCTTGGCTGTGGCGATTCGAACGGCCGAGCGGCGTGGCCGTGTAGGTGACGCCAGTCTTGCCGATGTGCGCGGGGTCATTAGTTTCATGGCAATGGTGGACGATCGTGTTGCCCACGGTAATGCTATCGCCTACAGCGACGCGCACGTTCCCGTACCGGCCTGTGCCGCACTGTTTGCACACCAGCCTGTCATCCAACGCGGCGAAACACTCTAGGCATTCGGGGTCGGCGGCGAGGTCGTCCACTGGCGCCACCAAGTGGGATTGGTGCGCGTTGCACTCCCGCAGCGGTAGGAGCCACGTCGCCTTGGATCGTTGCTTCACCCCAATCGGAAAGGTGACGGTTCGGATGCACCGAGGATGTGTCAGCGTAATCGTGGCCGTGCTGTCCGTCCGCACCGTTCCGGCGATTCGGGTGATGAGTGTATCGGTTGACATGATTTGCGCTTGGTCCGGCTGCTGAAAGTGCATGCAGCCGTGGTAGCTCAGAAGTGCCCCGGTGTCTACGGTGCGATTGCGCTGGTACAGCTCAAAGGCGCGGGTGCCGCGGTGGTCGGTTCGCCCGCAGTCGGGGTTGAAACTAAGCACCACGACCGGGTCGTTGACCGCTGGGCGCGTGTACGCGGGGATCTGGTCGTCGGCGCCTTTGCTGATTAGCACGTGCGACAGCCCGCCCGCAACGGGGGGCTGCCCGGGCAGCAGCAGCCGTGTCGGCATTGTCGGCGCCTTCACGCCGACCGGTCCACCCCCCGCCTCGACGGCGGCAACGTTCATCGCGGTGACACAAGGATACGGACTCGAAGGTACTGTAAGAGCGGCAGGAACCGCCCGCGTTAGTGCGGCGACTCGAATGGGGCGGGCGTATCGCGGCCGTCGCCGTTTTCGCGGGGGCTGGGCTCCGGCGTCGGACCATCCAATCGCGGCGAGGAGCCCCTGCTGGTCGCGGGCGACGACCCAGCTTGCCATTGCGGGGATACGGGTCTGCTCGATGTCGGGATATACGCCGACTCCTGTGTGTCCACCACCGTGAAATTGGCTGCGCTGTTCAGCAGAAGTTCGCTGATGTTGATCGGCATTTCCAACCGGTACTCGTTCATGGCGCACGGAGCTCCCACGCACACGCAGCAGCACGTTTCAAGCACAAATGCCCACGCGGCGGTCCCCATGCTAGCCCCGCACCCAAACCCTTCCGCTTGCCGCGCGCGCACCACGATTCCGGTGAGCGGGGGCAGCACCGCTCCTGCGCACCACCACAGCGTGCAGTCGCACGTGGACCGCGGGTTGGTCGGTGGCGCGCTGCATTCGCGACTGCAGCCGGCGCCGTACACGCACGGATAGCAACACACGGCCACGCAACAATCCAACACTGACACGGCGGCCGCGTCTTCGCACGACCACTCGGAGCGCACGACAGGCTCAGGCGCAGTCATATCTGCGACACCGCCGGCGGCGGCTTTAAAGGTGTCGTTTTTGCCTCGTGCTTTGCGTCGGCACACCCGCAGCAAACCAAAAGGCTGACAACACCTCCGATCCACAAAAAGTACACCGCGACCCCGACTGTGAATGCCATGAGAACTACTGCTATGTTGCCAGGCTGCCATATACAGATATTTAATTTAACGCACGACAGCTTACCCCCGATGCACTTTCTGAAGCTTTCCCTCTAAAAGCGGCAGCAGCGTGGCAACGTCGGCCGGCAGAGGCGGTGTGCGGCACACCGGGCAGCTGTCTGATGAGGTTGCCACCATCGATGCGCAGCTGTTGCACGCCGCATAGTGACCGCACGGCTGCCAAATGTGCGACGCGGTGCGCGATAGGCAGACGGGGCACGCGTTGGTCACGTCCGGGGCCTGCTTCGCTGCGTCCAGCGCGTTGCGCTTGGCCATCTCGTCCTCTTGGTGCAACAGCAGCTCAATCTCGAGGTTCGAGAGGTCACAGGTTTTCTGCTGCGGCCGCCGGGGCCGCATGTTTCGATATGAGTATTGCACGTGTTCACGCTGGCTTGGCTCAAAGAGGGTATCGCCCCGCGCCATCATGTCCTCTGCGGCAGGGTCCGATCGGCTCACTTCCATCACGTCGTCATCGGAGCTGTCTTCGCTCAGGTCAATAATGTTGATAGTGTAGTTGGAAGATGACATCTTAAGCCGTGCAGGGGTGTTCAGCGGGGTTAGAAGTGAAAAAGTAAGCGCAAAACCCGATCAGATTGCTATCTACACAGCGCAGCTCCACAGGTAGGGATTATTGAAATGCGGATTCAGCACACACCAACACAATATGTGGTATGCTAAATTGCAATATATCCGGAGCCCTCTCATCTCCTCAAACAGTTAAGTATGTTGGCTTCAACCATGACGGTAGCCGTCGCCCTCGCGGGATCGCCGCTCGAATGCGCGTTTATGCCTCGGACGGGCGACTACCCTCAACCTACCAGCATCCCAGCGTTTCCTTCTGGCGTGACCGCAATCGCGTCTGAATTTTGGGCTGCATGCGCCGTTGTGGGTCCGTCGTCTCACCTGGACTGCTGGGGGCTTGAACCGCCGTTCGAGGCGGGAGAACCGCCGGACGTGCCTGCCAACATTGGGGCGATGACAACGGTCGATTTAGGCCCGCGGCATGGTTGCGCGATGAATGGTGACTCCAAGCTGCGTTGCTGGGGCAACAACCATCGGGGCGCCCAAGACGTGCCGACCGACTTGCAGACCGCAACCGGCTTGTCCGGCCTTGACGCCGGGTACGACCTAACGTGCGTGATCCACAACAAGGTCCCGCGCTGCTGGGGCCTGGCCCCCACTGCCCAAATAACCACCCCGGGGGACCCAATGCCGGACTCTATCGGGAACGTCGTAGCAATCTCTGTGGGATCGACCGCTGCGTGCGCGATCAAAGAAACTGACAGCACCGTAGCATGCTGGGGTGAGTCCCCGAGCGACCCATCGTCGCTGCCCGCTGCGAGCGCGGTCGCCGTCGGCATCGATTTTGTGTGCATCATCGTGAAGGACGATACGTACATTCAATGCACCGATCAGTTCCCGGTGCACCCTGACTTGGGCGCTGTTACGGCCATTAAGGTCACCGGCAGATTGGCGTGCGCGCTCAGCGACGGCGACCTCGTGTGTTGGCGAGCGACCGACACCGCGCCATTTAGCGGTACGTACGACGATCTGGACACCACGACGTTTAACCTGACAACAATAACAGACTTTGACCCAGGGCCAGACTACGTATGCGCCATGGGAGCGCCGATCGCAACCGGACCCCCGGACTCTTCCGACGACAGCAGCTCTCTGAGCGGGGGCGCCGTCGCCGGCATCGTGATCGCGGTGTTGATTGTGGTCGCAGTCGGGATTATTTGGCTGCGCCCGTCCGATGACAGCGCTTCACCGATGCTGAGTTTGTACGAGACGTGAGCGACTGGGGCGCACACCCTGACACGTGGCCATGAGCGACACGCTGCTCGGAAACCTGTGCGTCGCCACGGTTAACGGAACTAGCTTTTATGCGCTGCCCCCGGGAACACTTCGGGCGCTGGTAGCCCAGCTCCTGGTAGCCAAATCGGTCGAAATGGTCGAGGATGTCATTCTCCACGCTACGGGATCGTCTTCGCAATGCCAAGGCCTTGGCATGGAGGACGAGACGGTCTGCCTATTGCGCCGACGAAGCTCCGTCGCGTCGTCGTATTTGCTTCGCCACCTGACCCGAGATGGCACGCCAATCTTTCACGAGTCGCTGCCCGTTCGGTCGGAGCGGGCGGCGGTGTATCGGGCGGTCGCAGAGATTACGATCGAGTCGGGGGCTCGGGCGCACTTGCAAGAGATACAGGCTGCGTGCAACGTGCTGGGCGCGAAGGTGGCGGCGTTCGCGGGCGATTCTATTCATAAATCACTGTAACTTAGAGGCGCGTGCAGGTGCGGTGCCACATGTTTGCATGCCCGCCGCGGTTGAGGCAGTCATCGTACGAAACGCATTCGCCGCAAGGGCGCATCAGCGTGTGAGAGTCGGACTGCGCGACGAGCACCGTCTTTGAGTCGCTGCGCTCCACGGTCGGGCTGCCAGACCCCTCGGAAAAAAAGTCGAGCGTGTGCAAGTTTGCGTCGGTCGAGGCCGTGTTGACCGAGGATGTGATCCAGGAGACCGATCTGAGCCAGCCCAGGGAGCAGCTCTCGCAGCAGTCGATGGTTGAGCCGGTCAACAGTTCGTGCCGAGACACGATGCCGCATGCGGGGCCGGTGGGGCCCGCGGCTGCGGCAACCGCAAGCAAGAGGACAAGCATGGTCAGACTTGGGTGCCGCGCCCTGGCCGGGATATACGGTCCACCGAAGAGTTTTGCTGTGCCAAACGCCGGGCCCGACCTATTTGCCTGGCGCCGCAGCGGCCATAAATGCCTCTTGGTCGCCGTGTGAAGGCCCTGCTCACCCGGGCGGGGGTCTCGAGGGTGAATCAGCCGAAGCGCACCCCGACGCATCGCACCAAATCCCACGTGGTCGTGGCCAAAAAGGGTGACGAGGTTAGGCTCATCCGATTCGGCCAACAGGGAGTCAGAGGTGCGGGTAAACACCCCCAGTCGGCTAAGCAGCGCGCCCGCCGCGCCTCGTTCAAGAAGCGCCACGCCAAGTTTATCGCAAAGGGACCGCTGTCCGCGGCCTACTGGGCCGACAAGGTCAAGTGGTGAAGCATGGCGGTTGCATTAGTGGTAGCGGCGGCAGCGGTGGCCTCGCTCTTCGCGCCCGCGCCCACCTGCGCACCGCCGCTGTATGCTGCTGTGCGCGACCTAAACCACATGTTTGTGGGTGCGCGGCACGACCTGCGCACACACTGCGCGGAAGGCAACGCGACCCTGGGACTGGACAGCGACGGGTTGCAGCTGCAGTGTTCACACCAAACCGAATGCCTTGACCTGCTGACGGCATACATCACACCGGTCGGCGATGTGCAGTACCCAACCGCCCGGGCCGCGATCGAGGCCGCGGCGGAGGTGGTCGGCGCAACTACGCTCACGTGCAATACAACGGCCGAGTGCGACCACCCGCACGCGCGGTGCGCGTTGTCAGCGTCGATTCCGGACTTGGGGTACTGTGAGCCGCTCGCGGCGGTGCAAATCGGGCATGAGGCGTGCGCGCCTGGTTTCCACGCTACGTGCGAGGAGCTGGTGGCGGGCAGCGTTGGGTTTGTGGTGGGGTACGCGGTGTGGATACTTTGGGAAGTGGTTCGCGTGGCCACGTCGTCGTACAGTCCCTATTAGAGCAATAACTTACGCGTAACGCGGTGGTGCGCGCTGCGACGCCACACAACACAGCTGCCATGCCCTTCACACCAGGGGAATCGGCGGCCTTCCAAATTAAGCGCTACAAAAAGAACATTCTCGATGCCATTCGGGTTGGCTTGCCGACGTACTTTTCGGACGACATGTCGCTGCCGGCGCATTGCGTCAATTTTAACGAAGGTGAAGTGCGAGCCTATCTACAGCGCCAGCTCGGTATCGCACCAGACTCGGTCGTAGTCTATGTGCGCAAAGAGGCGGCTTGTCAAACGCATTCCGCGGCAAGTCACAAGCTGGAGGAAGCGCGAAGAGGCATCTGGGCAATGCGTCAATCCATGGGCATGTCTGACGAGGACATTCGTGCAGTCTGCGGAGTCGCCGCAGACGACGAAACCATGCAGTTGTGCTTGGTGCCGTTTCTGCCGTTTGCTCTGTTTGAAGATGCCACCGAGCGGCGTAGGTATTATGCGTATTCACACGCGCGGAAGCATGGCTGGACGCACGCGGAAGCGCTGCCGCTGGCAACGGATCCGGATGTCACGGTTGCGGCGCTGGACGGCACTGTCTGGAAGGCGTTTGGAGTGACGCTATCTCAAATAAAGGATAACATGCTGCTAAGGTACCCCGAGCTCCAAACCGCTGGTGACTTTTCCGTGCGCATCGGAAACGAGGAGGAGACCCCCACCGTGTTTGACGTTAGGATGAACGACGCAGCGCTAATGTTAGTGTGGTCCTGATGGTTGTGGGTATATACTAATAAATGCTGGAACCATATTTCAAGCGTCACGCCCGATGTGCCCCTGCCACGGTGAGATTGCGCGCGCGGCGTCTCAATTGTCCTTTGCGTCCGCCAGAGCGCTGTACTGCGATGAGCCGGCAGCTCCGGCGCAAACACCCCTTGACGATTTAGGGGCTACGTTGCGCTTGCTGCTGTGGACGAAGCGCGCGTTCCAGTGCGGGTGCGTTCCAACGGACCGACGAGTGCAGCGCTACCTTGAGCACCATGTGTACCGCATTTGCGGGCACGCCGCTTCATGCGGGGCCTAAAGAAAAGACTCTGCCATAATGTCGGAGCTTGTTTTCGGGACGCCCCGCCGCAGCGCAACGTACGTGCCAACCCCGGCTAACAGCACCGCGCCAACGAGTATGCCGATGGCGTAGTCCGGCACTTTTTTTGTTGAGCTTGGCTGCGGGGTCGGCGCTGGCGACCGTGTCGGAGTCGCAGTCGGCAACAAAAAAGGTGCCGGAGACGGAAAGGGGGTCTGCCCTTCCGGCTCCATTGCGGGTTCCATGGTTGGAAATGGAATCGGCTCTTCTGGCTCCATCGTGGGCTCCATGGTTGGAAATGGAATCGGCTCTTCTGGCTCCATCGTGGGCTCCATGGTTGGAAAGGGAGTTGGGCTAGGAGGCGGTGTTGGATATTGTGCCATAGCGCCCAGTACCGCGATCACCGTCAGCATGGTATGATAGATGGTTCGAATTTAAAAGAGCTCATATACGCGGGTATCCGCATGTACAATTTCGAATGGACACTTAAGGCGCTGTATAACACGCGGGAGTTACTTCTTTCAGTACCCTCTCCGTGGCCTGCGTCACGTATTCGCTCGAGATGTCTCCCCCTAAGAATCTCCTCCCCAGCCGCTTGCACGCCACGGCAACTGATCCCGATCCGCAAAAGGGGTCCACCACTAGGTCGCCGACATCGGTATAGGTGCATATCAGATACTCCATGAGCTCGACAGGCTTTTCGGTGGGATGCACCTTTGAACCGGGGCTTTGGTACACCTCCAACACCGTGGTGGGATACTTTTGACCCTTGGACTCGTACGTATGCTCCTTGTACGGGTTGTACGAGCCGGTTGCGCGGTTGGTGCGGTGCCACTTGCGGTTGCCTCGCGTATCAACGGTCATTTGCGGATTATATTTGCTCGAGCGCTTGTACGCAACCACGACTGGCTCAATCCGCCGCATTGGCTGCTTCTTCGCGTTGAGATGGCCGGTCGGAAGCTTTTTGTCCCAGTACCAGCAGTACTTGAAATCCTTCCCCGCCCCGAGCACCATGTGCGATGTGAAGGGTTCGGCCGTGGTGCACACCACCGCGCCGCCGCCCGTCGCTGCAAATGCCAGCCTGTAAAACTCGGCCGGATCAAGCGTCATCTCCCACTTGTTCCTGGTCGTGCCGTACGGTGGGTCGGTGAGCACCAGCGTGCCGCCGCCTGCGGCGGCGGCGAGGGACGTACGCCAGTCACGCTTTTGGATGTCCATTCCCCTTCTGCTTGTCTCGAATTGCGCCGCATATACGCGCCCGGCCAACGGCGTTGCCAGTATGTACCGTGTTATTCGTTGCAGAATGAAGGGGTTATGTATACCTGGCAACCCGCAGCCGTCGCACAACGGAGCAGGTCATTTTAGCGCACGTAGCAATGTGGCGGCACTTTACGCACTCAAGTATGGCAGCACCCCCCCTCGAAGTTTTGCCTAACGTTAAAAACGGGTTTTTTTTTGTCTGCGGGCTTACGCTCGTGTTTGTCGGGCTAACCGACGTCGAGCCGGAGCAAGATGGAACGCGGAACCTCCAGCTATCTCCGGTGGTGTACAGGACGTGGAAGAACACCAGCGACATGCCGGTTCCCCGAGCACAGTGGCTCGATGTCGGATTTCGAGTTGTGGATTACGACGACGAGGAAGCGAGAAAGCTAGCAGTGGATTCGCACCTGGGCGACCTGTGGGATGCGATGCCGTCCAGTGCTACACAGGCCGATTTGTTTCGTTTACTGGTGCTGCTAAAATACGGTGGGTGGTACGCCGACGCGGACGTTGTGCCGCGTCTGGGGCTAGAAGCGCTGGCGTTCACGCACGACCTTGTATTTTTTAACGAAGCCTGTGGACTCATGTGGTGGAACCGCCTAAAGTACAGGTTGGGGATCTCATCGATCACTCGCGCGCCTCAGTACAAAAACAGCCTTTTTGCTGCTCCGCGTGGCTGGCGGCCCCTTCGGGCGGCGATTTTGTTGATGGAACGAAACGTGGAGACGAACAAGCCCCCGTGGACCAAGGCTGAAACTATTGAGGCGACCGGCCCAGGCCAGCTTACGTACGCCCTCTCGCTCTTTCCGGATGAGCTGAAGCACGCCAAGATTGTGAAATGTCGAGACCAGCCAGCCCAGTTCGTTCACCTGGGAATGCGCACGTGGTGGACGCGTTAGCACCGTGGCTGCTATTTTCGCCCCCGGATGATTTTTGCGTGGCCTGTAGCTACTTTAGATTGAATTTCGTGTTTTCCTGTCAAATGTGGCGGATTATGGCCACGCCGAAAAGCATTGGGTTGGAGGAGAGTTTGCATACATTTTCATTATATTCTCGGTGCATTCAATGCGTGTTGCGCCATGGCGGCTCTGGACAGGCTGGTGGTACTCCTTTAATACGGAACATCGGAGATGTGAAGCGACTGGGAAAACAGGCCCGCGCGGGATTGATTTACGGTGACGCCAAGCCACTCCGGTGTAAATTGGTGCAAGTGCACTTGCTTCACCCAATGTTCGGTGAGTGAATTGTAATGCAAATCAATGGCGGTGATCGAGCACAGCGATTGCTCCAGCGCGGAGGTGATCAATTCGACGGCTGGCTCCCGAATCGCATATGCGTGTGCGTACGAACCCATTCCGTGCAGCACGGTGAAGCCCGATCGGGCGAACAGACGCGTTTTGATCCACCCGTATGCCGACTCAATCGGTCGCGACATTACCTGCGACACAGATGGGCGGAACGCTCCAGGTCCAAAATTTATCATCAACGCTTCCGGACCCGCGGAAGCAAATACGCGTTCGGCCCAATCTGGAGTCTGTGCAACCCATCCACTTTCAATCGCATCGTCCTCCAGGATCAGATGCCACCCCGAGCGCCCTCGCAAAGCGCGCAAAGCCCGAAGGTGCGTCAGCGAACACGCATTCCGCGGCGTCGCTGATTCGCACGGAACGTCGCGTGGGAGCGATCCTCTCAGTATCGTCGCGGGCTTGGACAACCGCTGATTTAGCAAAAGGGCTCGACCAGGGTGCAACGTGAGTATGCTCACCGACGCGAATAAACCGACGTCGATCTGGACGGCCACGGAGCCCAGCGCCAAGGCGAAGACCAGCATCGCTGTACCGCAGCGCATTACACGCGCAGCGACTGAGGCTGGTAGTATTTGAGTGGTCGTTAACTGTTCGCACTATACGCATATGCAAGCTGGCATCAAGGGCGACGATGTCGGCATCGCCGAGGGCCAGTACAGGGTGGGCAACTGCCGGTACTCGGTGCGGCTGGACGCCCGCGGCGCACTGGGGATTACGCGGTGGCGCGGGATGCCGGCCACCCCGTCGTGGCCAGTGATCACCGACGCGGTGCCGGAGTTTGCCACGCTGGAGGACGGCGTGTGCGTGCCTCTGCCCGGCGTGCCATGGGCGGCCAAGGCGCTTGCGCAATGGGCCGCCATTCGCGACGCGATGCAGCGCGCGCAGTAGTATATCGCGGCGCCTCGGAGGGGGCTGAGGATGCTGTCGCCAACGGCGGTCGCGCTGTACACGGCAGGCGCGCTGTGGCTCGCGCTCAAGTACCGCGTGCTGCTCAGTGGACGGGCGCGGGTGATTGGAGAGCTGTGCACCGCGCTGGCGGTGGCGTTTGGAGTGGTGGTGGTGCCGTACGTGCCGATTGGGTCGACCGCGTGGTGCCCAGACGTGGACATTCCAACCGTTCCGAGCATCGCGCTGGTCGTGGGCGTTATAGGCCCGCTCCTAAATTCCTACGTGTTTCCGCCAGTGCTGGCCATGGTCAGCGCGCTCTTCACCGTGGCATATCTGAGCAGGACGGAGTGCTGGGGGGCCGCGACCGTGATTGCGGGCTGTGGCACGGTGCACGCAATGCTGTATATATACGACATGATTAGACCCTCTCAAAAGCAGGAGTAACGCCATGAACGATGCTAACAAAGCCAATTTCGACGAAATTGATGGGCACATTAAAATCATAAAGGCAAAGCTCGCAAAACGCGAGGATAACCAGGCGTCGCTCGCCGAAGATATTGAAGACCTCTATGAGCGGAAGCTGCAGCTGCGCGTGATGCGGAACAACGACCTGACGTCCGAGCTCGAGCAGGCCCACCGTGTCGCGCACCAGCTCCGCAGCCGAATGTGGACCCTCGGGGGCGTCGGGGCAACCCTTTTTTTACTGGCTGCAATGACAGCGCTGTATGTTCTGTGCCCAGAGTTTGTGGCGCGGATGGTACAATCTGACACCGTGCACAAACTTTCCATCACAGGGATATCGGCGCTGGCGGGCAGTGGTATCACGTGGTATGCCATGCGAAGGTGACACATTTGCGCTGCTCGGCATGGACAACATTGTGGCAGACAGCATGGAGCGATCGCTGACAGACGAAGAAGTTCGGGCGATTTTTACGCCGGATGTAATGGAGGGCGAGTCGGCGCAGTTCCGTTCGAAGCGGCGCGCGTGGAATCACCGCCTGACCAAAGAGCAGAGCGAGTGGGTGACCGTGACGCGCCGGCGGCGGCAAAACTGTGCGTACGCGAAGCGGTCCCGCGCGCGTCGCCTTAGCCATGTGACCGATGGCGACAGCCGTGTCGCCACGATGTCTGTGGAGCTCCGGCGCCTCAACCACCTCGTGTTAAGTATGAGCACAGCGATTCGCGCGTTGACAAAGGAGAACGATACGCTCCGACGCGCGTGCCAGTTTTTGGGAGAGAAGCTTCACGCCGCCAGTGATTCCTCTAATTAAACTCACGTCAAAATGGTAGAATAGCTAGCAGTCGTGCCCGATGGAGACTTTAATTCGGTGGCCATGACCATTGGAGCCACGATGTAGCCGCCCAACATGGACACCGTCGTCCAGGCACACGATGCCCCCTTGTCGTTGTGCAGCGTCACGTACGGGCGAGCCCAACAGGCCGGCACTATGAGGCACAGGCAGCACCCCATGCAGCTGCGAGGGCAGATCCACCCCACCTCTGGAAAGAGGTCGGGAAACTGGTGCAGCTGCTCAAACGCCCGCGCGGTGACGCAGGGGCCGCAGAACAGGCACGCGCCAAGCGAAGCGAAGTTGCAGTCGGTGCCGTTGACGCATCGGTTGAAGTTGGAGGCCATTGTGTTCGATGCCCCGCAGCAGGCTCTGCTAATATACCGCGGCGTGGCTGGGACGCGCGGGTGCTGCGCGTATATTAGACGGGCGGCGCGGAAAGGTGAGGTCGCCATGGATGCGGTCACCGTCTTGGTTGACGGGCTCGACGGGACAAAGGGGTTTGTGCCCGACTTCATCGCGGCGCTGCACCGCGAGTGTGGCAGCCGCGTCACGATCCGGCAGCCCACCGTACCAGTTCAGCCGCAGGTGGACGAGCTGCTACGAGCGGCGCGCGCAACGTCCGACGCGATGACGAGCGACGAATCGCCGGCCGATGAGCTGATCTCTGCGCTGGGGACGGTGGAGCTGCTCGAGGTGGCGCGGCTAACCTGCGCCGCGGTGCAGCAGGCGTGGTGCCTTTCGGCCCGATCGGCCCCGCGCCGGCAACGGCTCAATGTGTGCACCAACAGCGTATTGTGGCTTACGGTGCAAGCCCTCCACAACGACAATCTGAGTTGCGAGTTTAAGGCCATCGCCGAGCACACCGAGGGCATTGAGTTCCCGGGCAGCTCCCCGGTGATCCACATGTACGTCGGGGCAGACGCCGAGGTGGCTGCCGAGTACCTGGCGCGCGCGGCAGAGCGGAACCTCCGCGCGGTGGCCGTGCGGTCGGTCGAGGCCGCCGTCGAGCAGACCATGGCGCTCGTGCACACACCGACCGTCGATCTGACGCAGTTTATGTAGCAATGTATATGTGGACCGCGCGCCCACAATCAAATCATGGACTCTGACGAGCTATACGACGAGTACTCTGGCGAAATTGTCCTGCAGCTCGACGATCCCGAGGACGAGCCAGCCCCGTCGTCGGCGATGGGCGCGGTGCTCTGGGTCTTGCTAGCAGCGGTTGCGGGTGCAGTAGCCTACAAAGCATGGCGGGTTTACACGCGGTCGACCGAGGCGCGGCGGATTGCGCTGATCGACTCGAACGATTTGTTAGAGGACGGCGACGACGACGAGCCTGTGGCGCTAATAAACAGTACATACATCGAATAAACGTCTTTCAATAGCTATATAAGCGATTAATAGACACCGCAAACCGCAATGGCTTTTCAAATTCAAGTTCTTGATGTGGAACGAGTCACTTACATTAACCGTCGCAATGAAAGCACCCCCCTAGAAAACGCCGCTGCGGGGATTCAGTTCATTCGCACCAGCACCGACAACCCAAATGTCGACGATATACGGTGTTGGATCTATTTTGGGGTCCACGGAATGAACGACGACAGGGAGGAATGGATGTTGAACGATTTGCCCGAATGGGTGTATGAATTTGCTGATGTTGCAGACGCTGTGGACGAGTTACGAAACGCTGACTTGCACCGCATATTGCTCAATGAGTTTGATTTGCTGGACCACGCTTTAGAACCAATTACTTACAGTATTCGGTGGCAAACCGACGAAGAGGAGGGCTACGAGCGGGTGGAGTTCCAATTAATGCCACATCGGCTACGGCGACCGCTTGCCTTTCCGGTGCCAGCGTCAGAACTATCGTGGAAAGACGTTAACGAAAAATGGGAAGTTGCTTTGGTCGACAGTGAGGTCGTGGCGGATGAAAAATTCGATCCGCCGGTAGACCCTATCAGCCACCAGGCCCCACGGGTGGGCGATATGCTGTACCGTCGCAAGGGGACCTCTACGTGCCTGACGCAGGCAACGGTGCAGTCCTTCCATCCGTTTCCGGATGGAACCGAGACCACGCAGGCATCGTTTGTAGATTTAGCCATGTGAGCTTTCTAATGCGAAACGCCGAATTATACAACTTGCACCTGGATTGTCCCCCCGCCCCGGAGCATTGCAAGCTCGTCGGCCCGCCTGTCTGAGTCCATGCGAAGAAGCGCAGCGACCACGTTGCGCGGCGGCACCCGAACGCCGGCCTGCACCGCAGCCCACACGTCGGGGTGCACCACCTCCGTCTCTGCAGGGCCTCCGTCTCCCCGCGTCACCCGCAGCACGGTAGAGGTGGGCGGCGACACCAGGCCGGCGTCGATGTACGCCCGAGCGCACCGGCTCGCTGCGCTGGGAAATTTCCACGTGATGCGAGCGTCCGTGGCCGGCAAAATCACGGACTTGCACGGTAGCACCGGCCCGCTGTAGTACGTCACCGTGGATCCGGCCGGCTCGTTCCGCAGCTGCAGCAGCTTCTTGCCGCGCGGCGCCAGGACGGGGCAGCGCGCTCGCAATCGGCGGGACCCGATTGCCGGGGCTTGAGTTACGTGCTGCAACGACCCGGTTGCAAGCAAGGCTCCAAAGTCGGGAGCCGGGCGCTCGGGGGTGTACACTGGCATGAGCACCGACCGTCTGGCGGCCGGGCACGCTGCGCGACTATATCTGCGCACCAACAACGCCCTGTAAGGTTGAAATCGACCATCTTCGCTCTCGTGGTCGTCGCTGCGGTCG
>MDTG01214659.1_pt1 | contig 25041 bp, 15 predicted proteins | sample 811421 | NCBI WGS metagenome assembly MDTG01 (sample SAMN05326645, study PRJNA326480) | marine metagenome | isolation source: seawater | place: Pacific Ocean: South East | collected 2011 | reverse complement strand
TTGAACTGGGCCCAGATGGAGGAACTCGACATCGGACCGGTGTCCCTGCAGGAACAGGAATATCGTTTCAACACGATTCTTCCGGAACGCACCGGAAAACATGCCATCTACGTGATCTGGCAACGGCTCGATCCGGTGGGAGAAGGTTTCTACGCGATCTCCGATGTCGATTTCGGAGAAGGAACACCCACGAAGGAATGCCCTGGCGACTTCAACCGTGACGACTCGGTCGATGGAGCCGACGTCACCCGACTTCTCAGTTCATGGGGATTGGAGAATCCCGAGATCGACCTCGACGGCGAAGCCATCGTCGGTGGTGCGGACCTCACGATTCTTCTGAGCAACTGGGGTGCGTGCGGCGCCGACTGCGATGGCGACGGCGTCACCGACGAACGTGAGATCGCCGAGGGTGCATCGGACTGCAATGTCGATGGAATTCCGGATGAATGCCAGGGCGAACAGGATTGCGACGGAAACGGAATCGCAGACGTCTGCGAGATCATCGATGGCTCGAAGGCCGACTGCAATCTGAATCAGATCCCGGACGAGTGCGAACTTGCGAACGACGCCGAGACGGTCGATGAGGATGGTGACGGCGTTCTCGACGATTGTCAGGTGGAAGGCGTGAGCTACCTCTTCGAGGTCGAAAGCGACTGGGGTTCAGGATTCGTCGGATACATCACGCTGAGCAATGACTCCGGGCAATGCATTCTCGGATGGGATCTGCAGTTCGATGCGGCGTTCCAGATCCAGGAGGTATGGGATGCGGTACTCGTGTCTCAGGAGGATGGTCGTGTACGCGTCGTGAACGAAGCCTGGAATTCGAGGATCTGCAGCGGCAAATCACTTCGCTTCGGATTTCTGGCGGAGGGCTCTCCGACAACACCTCTGAACGTGAGCATCAACGACAGCCCCGTTGATCCGGGGTGATGCCAATCCGACAAGACGCCCATGTGAGCGGCCCACCGATTCCGAGGGGGTGGGCCGTTCGGGCGTTTTGTCAATCAAGCGTTCGAATCACGAAAGGCGGCCTCAGGGCATCCCCCGGGGGGTTCCAAAGCACTTGATTTCGAGTCTCAATAACACTTGGCTTTTTTTGGTGGAAGCAGTGATCTCAACCGTGGCGTCGGACGAAGTAGATGTCATGATCCAATCGGGCCGGACTTCGCCGGCCGATCTAGATGAAAGGAATGGACATGACCAACCCAGAAGAACTTTGCGGTACCTGCTCACACTTCGGCAAGGACCTCGGCTCGGACATCCTGGTTCAGATCAGAGTCAACCCACGGGACGAAGGCGTCCGAGTGGCAAGCTGCGATCTGCCGGACAATGCCTCGAGGCACCTCAAGGTGTCCGCCCTCAGCCAGTGCGATTCGTACAGCCCCGCAGCCTGACACGGATCATCTGAGGCCGTATTCCTTGAGCTTTCGGTAGAGCGTCCGCTCCCCGATTCCCAGAAGCTTCGCGGTTTGCTCTCGATTGCCATTGGTCATCGCAAGCGTCTGCCGGATCGCCTCCTTTTCGAGACGATCAAGGCCCACACCCGCAAGCCCTCTCATCGAAGCATGTTCCTCGTCATGCTCTGATTCGCGGATCTCCTCGGGCACGTCACGAACGGTGATCTCACCATCCGAAACCACGACCATGGCGTGTACGACGTTGAAGAGTTCTCGAACGTTGCCGGGCCAGGCGTATGAGACCAGCCGCATCATCGCAGGCTGAGTGATGCCGGGCCGCTCGATGTCCATGTCGGCCGCGTAGCGTCCTATCGCGTGATTCACCAGGAGTGGGATGTCTTCCCGGCGTTCACGGAGAGCTGGCACGTGGATCTCTGCGCCTCGGACCCTGAAGAAGAGGTCGTCACGGAATTCACCTGATTCGACCATGGCCTTCAAGTCCCGATTCGTGGCGCTGACAAACCGCACGTCGGTTCTGCGGGAATCGTTGCTTCCGAGTCGCACCACGTCGCCATTCTCGAGCACCCGAAGCAGTTTCGGCTGCATTCCAAGTGGCATGTCGCCTATTTCATCAAGAAAGACGGTTCCACCATCGGCGTATTCGAACACGCCCTGGCGATCCTTGTCCGCACCGGTGAAGGCTCCTCGGACATGACCGAAGAGCTGGTCTTCGAGAAGTGACTCGCTCTGCCCTGCGGCATTGAAGGTGACGTATTTTCGAGCCGCGCGCTTGGAGATGTTGTGAACGGCGGCGGCCACGAGTTCCTTTCCGGTGCCGGATTCGCCGCTGACAAGAACCGGAATGGTGCTGGGCGCGACCTTCCGGATCTGCTCGATGACTCTTCGAATCGCGGCGCTCTCACCGATGATGCCCTCAAATCCATAGGCTGCGTCGACTTCGCCTCGCAGCTGCTCGTTCTGCGTGCGCAGGAGGACGGTTTCGGCGGCTCGGCCGACCAGGTTCCTGAACACCGGAAGATCCAACGGCTTTTCAATGAAGTCATACGCGCCGCCTTGCAACGCGGCCTTCGCCGTCGGGACGTCTCCGTGGGCGGTGACCATGATCGTCTCGGCACCGGGTTGATGCTCACTCGCCAGCTTCAGAACCTCAAGCCCCGAAGTGGAGCTCTCCATCACGAGATCGGTGACGATCACATCGAAGCTTCCATGAAGAAGCTCTTCGGTGGCTTCGGTGAGTCCATGAACGATCGTGCAGACATGCCCGGGCTTGCGGAGGGCGTCGGCCATGACTTCGGCGTGATCATGCTCGTCTTCGACGATCAGAACCTGGGCGCTGGGGGACGTGCGATCGGATGATGAATGCGGTGAGGTTGCCACGAGCGGGCGTCTCCGGTGGGTGGTGTGGGTTTCCATTGTACGCGAGTGGGGAATCTTGCCCTGACATGGGGCGATGGACCGATAGAATAAGTCCCATGCAGTCCGACAAGGCCGAAACGAAGACACCCCCTGGGGAGATGAACGGCACACTCGCCACCCGGGTGATTCACCTGGTGGGCGCGGGCGGCTCCGGTATGAGTGGCCTTGCGATGATGATGCACGGGCTCGGAGCGCGCGTGAGCGGCTCGGATGCGCACGCGGGGCCGGAAACGGACGCGCTCCTGAATGCCGGTCTGGCAATCAGGACCGGCGAATCCAGTGGCTCGCTTCGCCCCGACTGCGACCTGGTGATCCACTCGGCGGCCATTCCACTGGAACACCCCGAGCTTCTCGAAGCCCAGAGACGAGACATCGAGGTCCTGAGCTATGCCGAGGCTCTGGGCCGACTGCAATCGGAACGAACCGGAATCTCGATCGCAGGCACACACGGAAAAAGCACGACCAGCGCGCTCCTGGCACATGCATTGATCGAGGCAGGACTCGAACCCAACGTGATCGTGGGGGCACGATGCCAGCAGATCGGTGGAGGTTGGCGAGTGGGTGAGAATCGGATCGGGGGAGATGGCCCCCTGGCCGGACGCGAAGGGCTGATGATCTGCGAAGCCTGCGAATTCAATCGTTCCTTTCACCACCACCGCCCCGTCCTGGCATTGATCAACAACATCGAAGAGGACCACCTGGACATCTACGGTGGACTCGAGGAGATCGTCGAGGCGTTTCGGGCCTTCGCGCAACTGATCCCGGACGCGGATCAGGGCGGATACCTCCTGATCGCACACGATGGAGCGCATCGCCGTGATGTCACGGCTGGGCTCAACTGTCTGGTTGAAACCTTCGGATTCACTCCCGAGTCGGACTGGCGCGTCTCCCTTGAAGGGGGGTTCATCACGATTCACGATCGCGAAGGAACCGCGGTCGCGAGCTGGCAGGCACCAATGATCGGAACCCATAACGCGATGAATGCCGCGGCGGCCGCGATCCTCGCCCACCGCTGCGGAGCCGAGTGGACCCTCATCTCCGAAGCGCTCGCCTCGTTCTCGGGGCTTGACCGACGAATGCAGACGCTGGGCACTCGCACCCTTCCCGACGGCGGGGAGATGGTGGTGATCGATGACTACGGCCACCATCCGACTGAAGTGGAGGCGACCCTCAGGGCTCTCAGGGCCAATCATGATCCGAAGCGGCTCATCTGCGTGTTTCAACCGCATCAGCACAGCAGAACGCGCTTTCTTCTGGATCATTTCGCGACGAGCTTCGACCATGCGGACATCGTGATCGTTCCGCAGATCTACTTCGTGCGAGACAGCGAAGCCGAACGACAGCGAGTCAGTGCCGGTGATCTCGTCGAAAGACTGAGACATCGCGGCACCCGAGCCATGCACGTGCATCCATTCGAAGCGATCGTCGAGCAGCTCGAGGTCATCGGAAGAGACGGAGACCTCGTGGTCGTCATGGGCGCGGGACCGGTCTGGCAGATCGGGCACCAGCTGCTTGGGCTCGAGCAGTCATGAGCATTCCACCGACCAATCACCTGCTCTTCGCCGATCTCGATGTCGAAGTCCTGCCCGACCATCCGATCGGGAAGGAGACCTGGTACGCAGTCGGTGGTCGAGCGGACATGCTGCTGAGACCCCGGACCACGGAGGCGCTGGCCAAGATCGTCCGTCGATGCAACGAAGGAGACGTCCCGATTCGGATACTCGGTTCGGGTGCGAATCTGCTGATCGCCGATGAAGGCGTGGACGGAATCGTGGTCACACTGGACCATCCGAACTTCAAGGAAGTCAGCTACAACCTCGATGGCGCACCCGAGCTGATCCGCGCCATGGCCGGGGCGGACATGCAGAAGACCATGCACGAGACCGTGCGAAGAGGGCTGGGTGGCCTCGAGCAGATGGCCGGAATCCCGGCCTCCATGGGTGGGGCGCTCAGAATGAATGCCGGTGGAGCGTTCGGCGAAATCGCGGATTCACTCCATGCGGTCGCATGTCTGGATCGACGAGGTGAGATCGTGATCTACCCGCGAGAATCGCTGCAGATGGACTATCGCACGACAAATCTTCCGGATGCACCGATCCTGTGGGCCACCTTCAAGCTCCAGGACCGGGACCCCCTGCTCCTGCGAGAACGCGTCATGGAGATCTTCCAGTACAAGAGGAAGTCCCAACCGATGGCCGACAAGAGCGCGGGATGCGCGTTCCGAAATCCGATTGATCCCGGAACCGGCGAACGAATCAGTGCGGGAATGCTCATCGATCGTGCCAACCTCAAGGGTCGCTCCGTCGGCGAGGCCGAAGTGAGTCAGTGCCACGGTAATTTCCTGGTCATGAAGACCGGAGCGGGAAAGGCCTCCGACCTCATCCGACTGATCGACGTGGTCAAGAAGGAGGTTCATGCGGACAGCGGAATCGAACTTCAGACCGAAGTCGTGATCTGGGATCGTGGCTGACGGGTTCCACCGGGCTCCCCGCCTGCGCTTGGTACGCTCTTATCTGGACGTCCACGAGGATCCGAGCCGATGAAGGTGAGGACCTAGAGGATGTTACGCCCACACTGGAAGTCCATGATGACCCCCGCGCCCAGACCCATCCGAGTTGCCGTCCTGATGGGAGGCCCGGACCCCGAACATGGGGTGAGCCTCGCGTCCGGGCGCCAGGTGGCCCGTGCACTGCGTGAGGATTCGAGTTTCCAGGTCAGCGAGCACGAGATCGACCGCCCTGACAAGGACGCACTTCTTGAATTCGGCGCGGATGTCATCTTCCCGGTTCTGCACGGCCCCTTCGGAGAGGGTGGCCCATTGCAGGAGCGACTTGAATCGAGCGGCATGCCTTTCGTGGGTTCGGAGTCAGGTCCCGCGGCGATCGGCATGGACAAATGCGAGACCAAGAGAAGATGTCGCGAGTCCGGCATCCCCACGCTCGACTGGACCGAACTGCAGTCGGGCACGACCTGCACGCTCCACTTTCCACTCGTGGTGAAACCCGTCGACGAGGGTTCGAGCATCGGCGTCAGAATCTGCCGTGATGAATCCGAACTCGCAGAGGCACGACGGAAGCTCGAGAAAACTCACGGACGACTGATGGCGGAATCCCTCGCCACCGGCCGGGAGCTCACGGTCGGAATCATTCATGGCAGGACGCTGCCTCTGATCGAGATCGTTCCGAAGAACGGGAGCTACGACTACGAAGCGAAATACGAACGCGACGACACCGGCTACGTCCTCGAGCCCCAGCTTCCTGCGGGGATCGAGGACGCCTGCAGTGAACAGGCAATGAATCTCTGGAATGAGATCGGTGCACGCGATGTGGCGAGAGTCGATTTCATCTTCGATGGCCGGGAATGCTGGACCCTGGAGATCAACACGATGCCGGGCTTCACGGAGCACTCGCTGGTGCCGAAGGCCGCTGCGCACCAAGGAATGGACATGACCACGTTGTGTGGTTCACTGGTCAGAGCCGCTCTCGAGAGGCATGATCGGATTCAAGAAAACAGGCTGGCTCGCTCCTGAGCCTGCAGGGACCGGAGATCGTTTCACGATGCCCAAGAAGGAACCACAGGAAGACCTCGTCGACAGGATCCTGAACAAGACGCTTGGTGAAGGCACGCTGCGCTTCACCGCAGGGATCGTTGCATGGTCGATGCTGGCCGTCACCCTTCTGCTGGTGGTGTTCATCGGTATTCCAGAGCTTGAGTCGAGACGGAGTCGACACCAACCGACTCGTGAGATCGGCATGATTCTCGTCGACGCTCCCGGGTGGTTCACCTCCGCACCGGAACTGGCAGACGAGATGGAGCAACGACTCAAGGAGATCGCCGGTGTCGACCCGTTCGATCACTTCGGATTGATGAAGGCGCATCGGGCCCTGCTGGAAGGCGGCTGGTTCCAGAACCTGGATCGGATCGAGAGACAGGCAGACGGAAACCTCGTCGTCTTCGGCACGCTTGCAACACCTTCAGCCGTCATCCGATGGCAGAAGACCGATCACCTCGTCGATGATCAGGGAAGGCTTCTGGACTGGCAGTTCGAACTGGGCACCGCGAGCCCCGCGCTTCCCCTGATCACGGGAACCTCCACGGCACCGCCCCGTCACGCGGACGGCACGTTGGACCACGGTGGGCTCTGGGCGAATTCGGAAGACCTCGATGCGGGGCTGCGACTCGCCGGGCTGATCAAGAACCAGGCCTGGGCGAAGGAGATCGGGAACATCGATGTCAGCGAGTACGCATCCGATGGGAATCTGTGGTTGGAATGCCGCGCCGGCCCGAGAATTCTGTGGGGCCATGCTCCAGGCACGCGTGGTGCGACCGAAATCACGTCGGAGGAGAAACTCAGAATGATCGATTCGGTCCACGCGACGTACGGCCCGTTCAAGCAACTGGACTCGATCGAGATCGATGTCCGACACGATCTCGCCACCGCGCGCCGGGTGGCCATCGGCGAAGAGACGATCGTCGAGTGACATGCAGGACACCCGCGCTTCGACAGCACCGTTCCCGCTTCCACGGGGCCTGATCATCCTGAGCTGCCTGTGGATCACGGGAGCATGGATTCTCGCGATGGGCCCCAGGGGTCCGTTGAAGACGGTGACCGACGACCATGCGGAGGGACTCAGACTCTTCAGCGTGACCCTGATGCTCGGGATCACGATCGCATGGCCGATGTCCCGACTTCTGCTTCAACGCTTCACCGCGCCGATACGCCAGACCGGGCTCGACTGCATCGTGCTGATCTGCGGCGTCGAGGTCACGCTCTGGCCATTGCGGCTCCTCAGTGAATGGTCCATCGACAGGACGCTCACCATCACGAACATACTTGCAGGTTGGATTCTTCTGATGGGCGCGTTCGTCGCACTCGGAAGCGGCAGCCGCAGCCTGAGCCTCAGACTCGGCATCCTCACCGGAGCCGTGGTGCTCACAGTGTGCTCACCCCTGGTGACCACGGGGAACGCACTCCACTGGTGGAGCCCGATCGACATCACGCTGGGCGTCTCGACGATCGACCCGGAACTGCTGTTCGGCATGAGTCCCTGGCCGGGAAGAACCGCGGTCGCCCAACTCGCATTCGCCGCCTGCGGGGCCTGGATATTCATCCTCGGTGCGAGGATTCTCACCCGACATCGTCCGCGAGATCTGGCGATTTCACAATCGAATGATTAAGATCTGAGCAATGAAAAGCCGTGCTCACGCCTTGCTCCCTAGAGCAAGGCGTCATGCTTGAGAGAACAGTTTCCAACAGACGGGTCGATTCTTGAGCGGAATCACCCACCCATTGAGACATGACGACGGGATTCGAGACATGGACTTCATCACCGGAGAAGAGAAGAAAGAACTTGAAGAGGAACTTCGGGAGCACATCGCGGCTCGCAAGGAACTCACCACCAGGATCGCGACCGCTCGCGAACTGGGGGATCTCAAGGAGAACGCGGAATACCACGCGGCGCGTGAGGACCAGGGACTCAACGAGGCCAAGATCCGCGAACTCGAATCCCGCCTGCAGACCGCACAGGTCGCTGACGATGCGGATGTCCCCGATGACATGGTCTTTCTCGGGGCGACGGTGCTGCTGAAGGATCTCGAAGACGATGAAGAGGAGAAGTACCGCCTCGTGGGCAATCCCACGGGAGACTTCACTCTGGACTACATCGAAGTCACACCGACATCACCGATGGGGATCTCACTGATGAAGGCACGTGTCGGAGAGACCATCAGAGTCGATCTCCCACGCGGCACGAGACGATATGAGATCATTTCAATTGTCGATTGATCAGAACAACCACATCCGATCGGAACGAACGGAAGAACTCCGTGTCCGTCTGAATGTGTGGTGTTGATGACGACGTTCGCTCTCATCGATGCTCAGAATCCGGTGGCATCCTCGCTGATCGATGGAGTCATTCATTTTCTGCTGATCGACTTCACGATCCGGGCGATTCTCATCACCTTCGTCCTGATCAGAAAAAGCAAGCAACCACAGACCGCTTTGACATGGGTCATTCTTCTGATGGCTCTGCCGCTTCTGGGGTTCGTTCTCTACGGCCTTTTCGGCGAGGAACGATTCGGATACTTCAGAAAGAGACGACATGCGGCTGCCGTGAAACGTGTCGACATGCCGGGTGTCCACGCCAACTCCGTGCCGGAGAACCGAGTGATCCTGCCGATGGTTCCCGGCCAGATCGCCGCCCTTGCGGAACAGGTTTCGGACTCGGCTCCAGTCGGCGGCAACGACATCACCCTGTTCGGGGATTCCGAACGATTCGTCACCAGGCTCTCCGAGGACATCGGCTCCGCTTGCGAAGACGTTCATCTGCTGTTCTTCATCTATCTGGACGACGCCTCGGGCCGCATGGTCGCGGAAGCACTGATCGAAGCGGCCGGACGAGGCGTGAAATGCCGCCTTCTCGTTGACGCCGTCGGGTCGAAGGCGTTTCTCAGAAGCACGCTGGCGAAACGAATGCGTGAAAGCGACGTCGAGGTGGTCGGCGCGCTTCCGGTGAACCCGATCCGCATGCTCTTTTCCAGACTGGACCTGCGCAATCATCGAAAGATCGCGGTGATCGACGGCCAGATCGGCTACACCGGCTCCAACAATCTCGCCGAGGCTGCATTCGCGATCAAACCGGACTTCGCACCATGGGTGGATTGCTCGATCAGACTCGACGGCCCGGCGGCCAAGGAACTGCAGATCCTGTTTCTGGAGGATTGGCACTTCGAGACCGGCCGCCTTCCCGAGGCCCCTCTCAGCCGGCAGGCGAAGAGGCGAAAGGACGGACTGCCGGTCCAGATCATCGCCACCGGTCCCAATTTCTACAACGAGGCGACCACCCAGATCGTCCAGACCTGCATCCACGTGGCATCACATGAACTGGTGCTCACGACGCCCTACTTCGTTCCGGACGAGACCACCATCAAGAACCTCTGCGTCTGTGCGCGAAGAGGCGTCCAGACGACTCTGGTCGTACCCGCACGAAACGACTCGTGGATGGTCGCGGCAGCGAGTCGGTCCAACTACGAACCACTGCTGAAGGCCGGTGTGGCCATCCATGAATTCACCGGTGGCCTGCTGCATGCGAAGACGATCACGATCGATCGAGAGATCGGGATCGTCATGAGCGCCAACCTGGATCGAAGAAGTTTCAACCTCAACTTCGAGTGCGGTGGAATCATCTACGACAGCGACTTCGCAACCCAGCTCCGGGATCTTCAGGAGACCTACATCGAGACGTCCAATCGGATCGAAGAGGAGGAGTGGATCCAGCGAAGCATCTCCCGCCGGGTCGGCGACACTCTGGCAGGTTTCCTCAGCCCGATTCTCTGAGTCAGTCCTGGTCCGATCGCACCACTCTCACCAGACGATCTGGTTCGACCTCGAGGCGCTCCTCGAAACCGTCCTGCCAACGCACCGTCAACGTTCCCCGATCGAAACGATCCGGAAGACCGAAGTGGAGCACCGGCGACCAGTTCGACTGGAAAGGCCCCCCGCCGCTGACCCATCGAGTCGCCGACCAATCACCGGATTCCAGGCGAACCACCGCACCCACACCGTGCCTGTTGCCGACACCGGGCCTTCGATCGCTCAGAAGCACCTGCAGCCAGCCCGACCGATTCAGATCGTTGCGGAGGACACGAACCGGGCCGTTCAATTCACTGACGATCACATCGACGTCGCCATCTCCGTCAAGATCGTCGAAGACGGCACTACGATCCCGGTGGGGTCGTCCGATCGCACCATCGGGTTCGACACGTCGAAAACGATCTCCGTCCCGCTCCATCAGCAGGATCGGCTGTTCGTACTCGGAATCCATCGTCGCGCGGGTCGCCTGCGGGTAGACGTGCCCGTTCACGATGAACAGGTCCTCGTCTCCGTCATGATCGAAGTCGAAGAAGCCACTGGCCCACCCGAGAAACGGTCGGCTGACGAGTGCCAGCCCGAACTGCCGGGTCCGATCGTCGAAGAACCCGGAACCAGTCGAGACATGCATGGTGTTGGAATCACTTGAGAAGTTCGAACTGAAGACGTCAGGTGCTCCGTCGCCATCAACATCCGCCACCGCCATACCCATCGTGGCCTGATCGTACCCGTTGAGATCGTGCGCCAGTCCGGACATCAACCCCGACTCCTTGAAGGTCGGTCGGTCTCCTTCGGTCGTGCGATTGAGGTAGAGATCGTTCGCCTGAGAGTCGTTTCCGACCAGGACATCGACGAGGCCGTCACCGTCCATGTCGAGAATCGCGACGTTCAATCCGTAGCTTGGCAGAAGATCACCGAGCGGGTCACCCGGGCCATGCACTCTGAATGTTCCGTCTCCCTGGTTCTCATAGAAAAGGTCTGAAAGTGACTCGAGCCCCCGAGGCCCGTTCACGACCTCGATCCCCTTGAATCGAGCCGGAGGTACCGGTCGAGTGGCATCGAAATCGACGTATCGCGTGACGAAGAGATCGAGGTCACCATCCTGATCCAGATCACCGAACGCGGCACTCGTCGCCCAGCCTTCGTCCCCGACGCCCCTCTCGGCCGAAACATCCTCGAAGGTGCCGTCACCGCGGTTGCGCAGCATCACATCCGGTCCGAAGCAGGCGATGAAGATGTCGTCGAAACCATCCGCATCGACGTCGCCGACCGCCGTTCCGAAGGACCAACGCGTGTGGGTGATGCCACTCGCTTCGGTGACGTCGGTGAACTGGAGCTCTCCGTCGTTTCGAAAGAGTCGCGCCCCGGGCCCGGATTCGGGATCGGACAGCGTCGCACCATTGGGAACGAAGAGATCCCGGTCACCGTCGCCATCAAAGTCGATCAACGCGAGACCGCCTCCCTTCACTTCGAGAATCTGAGTCGAGGGCGTCCCCCCAGAGACGGTCTGCATGGCGACGCCCGAATCAGACGTGACATCGGTGAAGACGAACGGCCTCCCGGAATCGTCACCGGCGGAGGAAGCCTCGGTCGTGGCATCGTCCGAGCATCCACCAGTCAGGGCGAACGCCAGGAGAAACGGACTGATGCACGCCGCCCACCATCGAGAGGACTCCGGTCGCTGTTTTTCCGGCAGAAGGCTCCGGGAAGTCATGAGCCTCGTCCCCCGCCCAGTGCCTTCCAACGATCAAGTGCGGCTTCCGCTTCCGCTTCCCTGCCCAGCCGTGAGAGAATCGAAGCCTTGCGGAACCAGGACTCCGCGAAATCCGGCCTGACCGAGATCGCGTTGTCGATGGCTTCCAGAGCCTCTTCGCGTCGTTCACTGCGTGCCAGGACATCGGAGAGTCTCAACCAGCCACGCCTGAGTTCCTTGCTTCGCACGGGTTCCGGTTCGAGCAGTGCATATTCGAGGGCACGTCGAAGAGATCGCTCCGCGGCATCAAGACGGTCATCATTGAAGGCGAGAAGACCCGCGAGAAAATTCGGGTCGGCCCGCTCGGGGTTGTCCAGAAGGCATTGCTCCACTCGAGCCTTGGAAAGCTCGGAGTCACCCGAATAGAAGGCGCTCCAGGCGATGTAGTAGTCGAGCAGTTCGCGTTCGGCGAACTCCTGGCGCAGACCCTCGGCTTCGAGATAGTGTTCCAGGGCCTGGGCATGTGACTTCTTGCCATGAAAGGCCATCCCCTTCAGAAAGGAGGCCCTGGCAAGATCCGGCCGTGCACGAGCGACGGTGTCGAAGATGACCAGCGCTTCATCGAACCGCCCCGCCATGAGGAGCTTCTTGCCGACCTTGAGCCGAGGATCGCCCGGGACCAGACTCAAGGGAGGGCCATCTGATTCGACGGTCTCCGAGGGCCGAACACCCTCCATGCCCGCGGGTGTGGGCTCTGAAGCCCGATCGCATCCCGAGAGGACAACCAGACTGGCAAACAGCGCAATTGTGGTCACCAAACGAGCTTTATGAACCATCAAGGGCTGAATTGACATGTCGGACTCCATTGGAGGGTGAAATTCCATCTGATCGATACTACTCAAGGGGGCCCTGAGAATGCCGATTCCGGATAAAGAACCTTTTTAAAGGCCAACAGGCGTTTGTTCTTGACCTCATACGGCCACCGCTTAATCTTAGGTTGGAAAATGCATCGATTCAGACCCACCCCATAGAGATGTGCATAGAGAGATAGGAGTTCTCCATGACCCCAAGGTTCGGCATGACCGGCATCTTGGTTCTTGCGGCAGTCACATGCAGCAGCCCTCTGCTGGGCTCTGCTGGAGATGAGCTTGCCTTGCAGGAACGAAGTGGAGAACCATTTCGCGAGCTTTCGACCTCAGAACTCGCCGCGTGGACTCAGGGAAGAATCGATTACGGAACTCCGATCACGATCGCTCAGGGTCTGGGACCACTCTTCAACAAATCGAATTGTCAGTCCTGTCATGGCACTGGCACGATCGTGGGTGGCCCGGGCACCATCGAAGTGACGTTCTTCGGCGGCGACGACAAAGGCTCATTCGTGGATCTGACCCACCTTGGCGGCCCCGTGCACCAGCTGAGTGCCATAAGCAGCGAATGCCACGAAGAGATTCCGGTGGAAGCGTCCGTCGTGGTGAATCACATCACCAATGGAGCACTCGCGTACGGCCTGGTCGAGGCGATCGCGGATTCGACATTGCTTGCGATGGAAGACCCCTTCGACTCGGATGGCGATGGCGTGAGCGGCCGAGCAAGCATGACCGAGGCACTTGAGGCTCCGGGCGTCACCAGAGTCGGCAAGTTCGGCTGGAAGGCGCAACTCCCCACGGTCCTGAGTTTCAGCGCCGATGCATCATTGGGCGAAATGGGCCTCACCAACAGATTGCTTCCGGATGAACTCGCTCCCAACGGAGACGAAGCGCTTCTGGACACCTGCGACACGGTGGCGGATCCGGAAGACCAGCCGGACGCAAACGGACTCGAATTCATCGACCGGGTGACGACCTACCAGCGATATCTCGCACCACCTCCGCAGACACCCAAGTCAGGCATGACCGGTGAAGCGATCTTCAACAACGTGGGATGCGCGAGCTGCCACACGCCGACCCTCACCACCGCGGACGATCCGACACTCGAATCATTCCTGCGAGACCGAGACTTCAAGCCCTACGGCGACTTCCTGCTTCACTGCATGGGAACTCTCGGTGATGGTGTCAGACTGGGCGATGCCTTCGAATGCGAAATGAAGACGCCCCCTCTCTGGGGTCTCCGTTGGCGGCAGGCCATGCTTCATGACGGCCGAGCAGGAAGCGGTGATTTCGAAGCACGTGTGACCACCGCCATCACGGAACATGGGCTCTTCGGCGAAGCGAGCGACAGCATGGCCCTGTTTGCAGCGCTCTCACAGGGCGAAAAGGATTCATTGATCCAGTTCCTCGATTCGCTTGGAAGGATCGAATTCGACTTCGACGGAGATGAAGACGTCGACTTCAACGACTTCCAGGTCTTCCAGGACTGTTTCGAACAGGCCTCTACGATCGTCCCGGATGATGCATGCGCGATCGGCGACATAGACCAGGATGGGGACGCCGATCTCGATGACGCGGCATTCCTCATGGAAGCCATGGACGTGACACCCGACGACTGCGATGCGGATGGAACGTTCGATCTCATCGAGATTCTGACCGACCCGTCTCTCGACGGAAATGACGACGGTGTTCTGGATGCCTGCGCATGCATCGCGGACATCAACGGCGATGGCAGCGTGGGAGGCCCCGACCTTGCTGAGATACTCTCGGCATGGGGCAGCTCGAATCCGAACGCCGACATCGACGGAGACGGCCTGGTGACAGGCGCAGACCTTTCACTGATCCTCGCGAACTGGGGCCCATGCTCCGGCACTTGAGGCACACACGAACTTCCCCACACGAATGCGGTAGAACCGCAATCCACTGCAACGACTCTGGAGCAGACAAGACATGAGATCCGAACTCGCAACATTCACGCTCGCCACCCTGGTGATCCCCGCGGGCATCGCACACGCCCAGTTCAGCACGCTCGAAATGGTGGACGAAACGGCTGATCGGCTGATCCTCGATCCCACGTTCGAATACATCAACCTCGAGAAGGACATCACCTGGGGCGACTTCGACAACGATGGAGATGTGGACGTCGCAGTCGCCATGAAGTTCGTCGGTTCGATCGAAGGCGGATGGCCCAATCTCCTGCTCATGAATGAGAACGGAGTGCTGACCGATCGCACGGATGAGTACGCGACTGCTTCGGACCTTTCAGGAGACGCCGGATTCGCAGCACCCTCGAACGATCGAAACGTCGAGGCCATGGACGTGAACAACGACGGCTTCCTCGACCTGGTCACGGCCACAACGATGAGTGACGACATGGACTGGACGCTTGGCCAGCCCAGAGTGCACTTGAATCTTGGAAACGACCAGAACGGAAACTGGCTCGGCTTCAAACACGAGCACCTCCGCATCCCCGAGATGTTCGCGGTGAACGGCAGCGTGGCCAACCCTCGGTTCTGCGACATCGCATGGGCGGACTTCAACGGTGACGGCTACGTCGATCTCTTCTACACGGATTACGACACGCCTGAGACCAGCGGAACCTACTGCATCGACATCAATGGTGACGGTGACACCACCGACCCCGGCGAATGCCAGGCGAGCCCTCCTGAGAATTCATCCGACGACTTCAACGCCAAGCTCCTCTTCAACTGGGGTGACGATCCCGCAGGCCCGGGTCCCGGATTCTTCTATGACACGCTGAACACCGTGATGACCAGTTCGGAACTTTCGACCGATTTCGGAAACGCTGCCGAAGCCGCCGACTTCAACAACGACGGCAAGATCGACATCGCGGCCTGCAATACACTTGGCGCGAACATCGTGGAGATCTTCTACAACGAGGGCACCACGCCCGGAACCGACTTCAACACCGACCTTGTCTATTCGGGTGCGCCGTACCACTTCAAGGTGTGCGACCTGGACGGCGATGCCGATCTTGACTTCCTGATCATCGACGACTCGCAGGACCGCTACGCGATCAACACCGGCAACGGAGTCGATGGAAGAGCCAATTTCACGACGTACGTCATCGGTGATTCACTGGCCGAATTCGGAAACACGCCATCGTGCTTCGACCTTGACAATGACGGTGACCTCGACTGCTTCGTGGCCGACGTCGACGCGGACCTCCCATCGTTCTGCCCCACCACCGGACGACGTTCGCATCTGTATGAAAACACCGGAAACGTGAGCGAACTGTTCGTCGAGAACACTCTTCCGATTCCGAGTTCGGAGCTCGCGGCGAGCTTCGACATCGCTCCGGTCGACTTCAATGGTGACGGCTACATCGACATCTTCCAGGCCCGCTGCTCAGGCTTCATGGTCTGGATGAACAAGCCTCCGCTGAGAGTCGACTTCACCTATCCCGACGGCCTGCCGACAACGATCGAACCTGGTGTGGAAACCGAGCTCCCCATCACGCTGACTGAAGTCGGTGGATCGATCACCGCAGGAACAGCACTGATCAACTACTCGATCGATGGTGGCGCCTTCGAGACCTCAAGCCTTCAGCAGCTCTCCGGAACCAGCTGGCGCGCGATGCTCCCCTCGCTCGACTGCGGCAGCACGATCCAGTACTACATGAGCGCCGAGATCAGCGGCATCGATTTCATGGATCCCTCCAACGCACCTTCGAGCGGATACCAGACCAGCCCGGCCACGGGACAGATCCTGACCACCGAGTCATTCGAATCCGGCACGGACGGATTCACGACCAGCGCGACCGCCGGAACAACCGCTGGTTTCTGGGAACTCGATGATCCGAACGGCACCTTCAGCTCGGGCCAGCAAATGGCACCTGATGAGGATGCGACGGCTGGTGGCGTGCTGTGCTACATCACCGAGAACGGGCCAGTCGGCGCGTCCGCTGGAAGCAACGACCTGGACTCCGGCTCGGTCACCCTGCTGTCACCCGTCATCGACCTCTCCGAAGGAGACGCCGAGATCTCGGTCATGGTCTGGTTCAATTGCGATGACGCCTCGGGCTCCCCTGCCGACGCCGACTCGATGCTGATCGAAGTCACCAACAACGGAAGCGACTGGGTGCTCGCTCACGAAGTCGATGCCGATACCAATGACAACGGCCAGCTCGAAGGAATCGACAGCAACTGGTACCCACGAAGCTTCGTGGTCTCCGAGCTGGTCGAGCCCACCGCGACGGTTCAGGTTCGATTCGTGGCGAGCGACAATCCCAACAACTCGATCACTGAAGCCGGCGTCGATGAATTCGCCATCAATCGGCTCATCTGCGAGCAGGCTCCGGCATGTCCGGGAGACTTCAACGACGATGGCCAGGTGGGCGGTTCGGACCTCGCCGTGATCCTGAGCGCGTGGGGATCGGATGACGACATCGCGGACCTTAACGGTGACGGCGTCGTCGATGGCCAGGATCTCGCGATCATTCTGAGCGCATGGGGATCATGCTGAGACTGAATGCGACGAAAGCCACATATCCAGATGACTCAAGAGCCTCCGACATGTCGTCGGGGGCTCTTTTCATTCAGGGGGTCGTAGTTGAGTCACGCTTGATGATCAACCGGTCCGTCCCATCGGTGGTACGAGTCACGACGTCTCCCGTGGGAAACGTCGCGCGGACTTCCAGCGGTCGTGGCCGCCCCTTGATTCCAAGCAGCAGAACCGGCTGCGACTGGGCGAGATAGGAACGTGTCCGAGTGAGTACGCCTGTCCACACCACGGCTCCGTGGGCGTCATGAACATCGAGACGCACGCCTTCACCACCCGCGACTGCGCCGAGCCCCCTGATCTCGACGACGAGTACGTCCTCTGGATCGGGGTCCAGATCGTTTCGAAGAACACGCGGAACGTCATCCAGACCGGTGATCACCAGGTCGTGGTCACCGTCACCGTCCAGATCCCCGGAAGCCGCGGCCCGACCCACGAGGGGTTGGGCAAGGTCACCGAGATCCGAAGGGTCGACGTTGAGAAAACGTCCCGCCTTGTCGTCCCCTCGAAAGATCTGTGCCCGTTGACGATACTGCTGACCCTTCTGAACCCGCATGATTTCCGGCTCGATGTGGCCATTGATCTGGATCAGATCAGGCAGACCATCAAGATCCAGGTCCAGCAGAAGGGTCCCGAAAGTCAGCGGGTTGCGAGTGGCGAAACCGATGCCACTGAGGGCGGATTCGTCTCGAAAACCGATCCCGCCGCGTTGCCGGTACAGCGAAGATGATTCGTTGGCGAAGTTCCCGACGGCGACGATCAACTCTCCGCTGAGGGGGTCGCGCACGGCATCGATACCCATCGCACCGGTCGAATTGCCGTCCAGGTCGAAGGCCACTCCGAGTCGTGCCGCCTCTTCAGTGAAGACACCATCGCCGTCATTGAGAAAGAGACGATTGGGCGTGGTGTCGTTCGCAACCAGAATGTCGGCGTCGCCATCACGATCGACATCGATGAGGAGAAGCCCGAGGGCCTTCATCACGGGAACATCCCGATCCGAACGTCGGATCTTCAGGCCTCGAGAGCCGGCTTCGTCGACGAAGGACCCCGAGCCGTCATTGATCAGAAGCCTGAGATCGGTTGCCGGAAATCCGGTGGGTGGACCATAGGCACGCCCAAGACCGTCCAACGTGAAGTCGACCTGTCGATCGAGATCCGGAGTCCAATCGACGTAGTTGGCCACGAGAATGTCCGCATCGAGATCGCCGTCGGCATCGAAGAACCCTGCCGATGTCGTCCATCCGCCACCAAGAACCTCGGTCTGGACGAACGTCATCTCACCCGTGTTGCGAAAGAGCGGGTCACCGCCGACACGACCGAGCAGGGCATCGAGCAGACCATCGCCATCGAAATCCCCGAGCGCAGTGGTGGTCGTTCCGGTGACCTCTTCGAGACCGCTCCCATCAGTGACGTCGGTGAAGCGAAGCGAACCGCCAGGTGCGGTGTCATTGCGGTAGAGCCGAGGCGTTCCGCCGTAGTCGGCGAAAAGAAGATCCGGATCTCCGTCCCCGTCAAGATCACCGATCGCAACGCCACTCCCCATCGTTTCGGGCAGAAGGCGTTCTCCGGCGGCCCCGCTGGACTGTGAGTGGATGACGCCCGAATCTCGAGCGACATCCGTGAACGATGCCGGGAACGGCTTCGAAGCGGACGAACGGGACGGCGTGACGGGAGCGGGAGCGAGCGCATCTCCGGTGATCTCGCCCGTGGGCTCGATGTCCTTCGCCCGCAGAAGCACGAGAAGAAGCACCACCACCACTCCGCCGAAGGCACCGGCGACGAGCACCCTCAGGACGCGACGTTCACCGGCATCACTTCTTCCAGATTCGGAGGGCGACTCTTCGGTCATCGTTCGACCTCCACTCCGGACAGTGCGTAGATGGCTTGGGGATTCGCGGCATGATCGGCCGCGGGGTAGCGCTTGCGCGCCTCCCTGACGGCCGCCTCTCCAGCCTGCTCGTCGACTCGATAGCGGGCGTTGAGATCACGTGACCGCGCTGCGTCCTCGGAGCGACCGAGCCCCTCCTGAGCTTGAGCGCGCAGCCAGTAGGCTCGAGCTGATTGAGGATTCCTCGCCAGGACGGTTTCGAGCATGTCCAATGCCCTCTCGTAGAGTTCGGGATCCTCGGGCGTCGCCAGCCGGAGTTCCAGCCCGGCGAGTGCCAGGAGCAGGTCGTCATAACCGTTGAAATCGAACCCCCGCGCCGTCGCACCGGGAAACCGTTCGGCCTGATCGAAGGCGAGCGCCTCGAGCCGTACTCGCGCGGAATCCAACCGACCTCGCTTGAGATCGATCTGTCCCGAAAGATACGTGACACCCCAGGGCATCACCGTCGAACCCGGGGCCGAAGCCCGCTCCAGGGACGCGATCGCCTCACCGAGACGACCCTGCCGTTCGAACACGCGCGCGAGACCGAACGCACCCTCGAGGCGGCCGAGTGATTCGACCAGTTGGAAGGCCTCCTCGGACTGACGGAAGCTTCCCTGTTTTCCTGTTCTGAACAGGCCGATGCCGTAGTCGTAGAGTCGTTCCCATGCCTCGGCGGGAGGCTCGGATGCAGGCACGACGGTTCCATCGATGGGAAGCACCACTCGATCTCGTGCGATCTCAACGGCAGGCAGGGTCTTCACGAGCTTCGTCCCCTCGACTGGACCGTAGACGAAGTCCATCAGCTCGTGATCGAACTTTCGATACCGCATGACGACCTCGATCGTCAGCGGCCCATTCAGGTCCTCTGGGACCTCGAGCATGTAATGGGTGACTGCGCCCGCACCCGGGGGGACCTGATGATCGTAGACCTTGGTGAAGATGCGCCCCGCGGCTCGGTTCTCGACGCGATAGCCTTCGGAGTCGATCAGAAACGAATTGAGACGGTAGGCGTTGGGATCCACCACTCCGGTGTCGTCGATGAGTCCGCTGTGCGCGATGATCCGATCGGCATCACGGACGGTCAGTTCCAACCAGATCTCGTTGCTGTCGGCAGTCCCCTGCGTGAAGGCATGTCCGGTCGAGAGATTGCGACTCACCACTTCCAGAAGGTAGGGACGCCCACGATCCAGAGTGGGAATCTCGGGCCTGATCGGACCGATGAAACGGCCGTCGATGAGACCACCTTCGCGCAGACCGATGATGTCCACACGCATGGATCCCTGAAGGGCGGCTTCACTCGCAGCCAGACGTTCAGCCTTGTCTGGAAGCTTCAGCAGTTCCATCAGGGCGGTGTTTCCCGAGGCGAACTGATGGTCATGGACCTTGGAGACCGACGTTTCGTCGCGAATACGAGCTGCCATGCCCGTCGATGGCTCGAGCGGCATGTGACAGACGTTGCAGTCGGTGATGGCGTGTTCCGGCCAGCGCCACGAATCCAGCCCGTGCCCCGAGACACCGCTCAGTCGCCAGGAGTCATAGTGATTCTGCCCGGCAAGCCACCGATAGTCGTTGAGATCCTCGGGAATCCATGCCTTGTGGCAGCTGCCGCAGAACACCGCCGAGTCCGTGACACCCGGGACCAGCATGGTGCGGGCATGCAGTTCGGGACGGGCACGAATCAGTTGACGATTGACCCACTGGAGACCGCTCCATTCGGAGTCGTGAAAAGGATATCGAGTGGGCGGATGAATGGTCCACGAGCCGTTGCCCGAAGGTTCCGCATCGACGATCGAATGGCAGACCAGACAGTTCACGCCCGCGGTGGCCCCCGGTATCGATGCAGGATTCACGGCGGCATCATCAAGCCGTGGATCGTCCAGCGTTCCTGAAGCGAGCAACACGGGATCATGACATCCCGCACAGAAATTCGAGAGATGCACGCCTCCGGAACGTGCGTCTCTGGCGGTCGCGGCGTAGATCGGATTGTCAAAGGAGGAGAAACGATGCGCACTTCCCGACCATGAAGCATGGACGTCGGGGTGGCATGCGATGCAGGATGCGACATCGGTCAGATCATCGACCGAGATCGACTCCGCCCCGCTGATTCTTGCGTTCGTGAGACTCATCCCCGAGGTGTCCAGATCCGTGACGACCGGTTCACCGGTGTTCGAGTGAAACACGAACAGTGCGACGAGGACGAAGGATCCGACACCGGCCCAACGCACACCCGGTCGCCACCGAAGTCGCGGCCCGACCATTCGATGGGCGATGAACAACCAGACCACCACCAGAGGAGCGAGCACATGCGCCCACCACAGCAATGCTCTTGAATCACCATCCGTGAAGGGCGTACGGAGACCTTCAACCCGAAGCAGAAGAATTCCCGAGACGAGCAGAAGAAGCGATGTGAAGAGGAGGACGTATCCGACGCGGCGTGCATTTCGATTGGGGGACCGTCTGGCGCGGAGAAGATGACCCACCCCGTAGAGCACGACCGGCACTACCAGCAGAAGACCCAGTATGACGTGGATCAGAAACGCCCAGATCGAGACCAGCGTGTCGGAAGGCGTCGAGGCGAATTCCGCGAAGAAACGAACACCCAGCAGATAGATCGAGTCGATCGACATGATTCCGAATCCCACCAACACCAGCAGGAGGATTCGCCGCAGACGTGGGGTCACTGCGCGAAAGCGTTCGTGTCTTGACGAATCAGTCATCGTGACAACATCTTACGGGCCGGACTCGCAAAAAGATCAACGACCTGCCGCGAAACGTCGGTTGTATCGCTGCATGAGAGCTCGAGCGTCGGTATTCGGACCGTTCCCGCCTCTCGAAGGAAGTGGCTCAAGTCGTTCACCCTGATGCGTGAAGAGATCCATGTCCTTGCACCACCCGGCGAGCTGCAGGACCCAGTGACGTCGCATGCCGGGGCCAGGGGCTGGAATGCGTGTGGAGTCGGTGTCGAACCGGAACCGGATCTCTTCCCCGGGACCGATGATCGCACAAGCGTCATCCGTTGCGGACACGAGCTCCATGCAGGGCCCGAAATCAGTGTAGAATCCGGCCTGGTGACGGACGTCTCCGAACTGCTCACGCCGTGCGTAATCGTATTCGGGTTGCCTCTGGGGCCCGGTGCTTCGACGTGGAAAACCACAGAAACCGAGCACCGCGCTCTTCAGGGGCACGATCAGACCTTGGGGCGTGCCGGGACGCGTGACACCGACCCGGATCCGATCCCAGTAGATCTCCTGATTGGAACGCAGCCTCAGAGCTCGACAACCAGCCGGCAGTCGGGGAAGAGGCAGCGCCATCGCGCGTGGCATGCCTGCGGGGTATCCGAAGGAGTCAGCCACCGTCACCCAGTCGCCGGAGGCGTTTCGTGCTTCAAGAGTCGGTGCCCGATATCCGGCACCCGCCTGCCATGCGGCGAAGACGGTCTGTGAGTAGGGATACTCGACCCAGCCTTCCGCCAGAAGCACGTCACATCGATCGATCGACTTCGAAAACTGCAGTTCGAGGACGGACTCCCCTTCGAGCAGTCCGATGAATCTGGAATCGACGGGGCCGGGATCGACCGCGCGCAGATCATGCTCGAGAATCTCCTGAAGCACGTCGGGCTGATGAATCGTCCGTGCGGCGTCGGGTGTGAAGACTTCAGCGATGACGATCGGCTTGGATGTGGCCTCGGGCGGCGCGGTGGCCAATCGTTCATCAAGCACGAGTTCGCATGACTCGGGGATGTCGAAGGCCAGGACACTGATGGAATCCAGATAACACGCCTCCTCCATGGGTTCGGCGAGTCGAAGCTCGGAGGGCGGACCGGTGAGGAGCAGTGATTCCAGAGGCCGTGAGGGCGCCGTCACCCCGGGAGACACCATCGCACCCATGCCACCCACACCGAGCACGTCCGTGATGAACGTGAACTCATCGGCATCTCCTGTCCGGGTGAAGACCAGCGGGCAGGAGGAGATCTGTCGTTGGATCTCACCGATGTCATGCGCACCGGCCGAAAGTTGAAGTTCGCTCTGGAAGACGCCGTCCGGCCAGTCGATTTCGAGAAAATCGATTCGAGAAGCACCTCCCATTCCGATCACTGCAGGTTGCAGGCCCTGTCCGGGACCCGACCCGGGACGCCATGTAGCCCCGGCCTGCCAGCTCGGACCGAGTCGAGCGGCCCAACGCACGCCTATGCCGCTGGTGTTGGATCGCATCTGCTGGGCGGGGTCGTCGCGACCGCTGAACGAGACCGTCGCATACCGCCCCCGAGCGGGACGTCCATCGAGGTCCTCGGCAGGCAGTCGAGCCTGAAGGGTGCCATGGTCGGAAAGCACGAGCACTCCCGGTCCCATCGAGGGATCCAGAATGATGGACGACATCGCGGAGAGTGGCTCCTCCGCGTGGAAGGATGCGACCACGACGTTGCCCGGAGAGAGGAAGAACAGCCCGTCCTCGGTCAGGACCAGAAGTTCCTCACGTCCGTCGCCGGTGCAATCGATCGGCAGGATTTCGACGGAGTCCGGAGCCTCGAGACAGACCGATTCGCGTTGCATCGAAACCCAGGAAGTGCCCGGTCCGCCTTGGCGGGCCCAGTTGGATGCGACCCCACCATCCTCGATCGTTCTCAGCATCGCCAGACCGTTTTCGGTGCCGTAGCTGGAGGACACCGCACGCAGCGGTGAAGCTTCAAAGGTCTCGAAGGCGGATGAGCGGGCGTAGGACCAGAGTCGGTCGTTCAGGTAGACCGCATGCGGAGGCGCATCGTGCAGCACGATCAGATCGGCATCTCGATCAAGATCCACATCGGCGACCAGCACCCTGCGCGAAGGTCGGTCTCCACCAGAGACGCCCGCCTGCGCGGCGATGTCGCGGTAGGTACCGTCACCATTGTTGTTCAGGAGAAGGTCCGGTCCATCTGCGTTGACCGCAAACACATCGAGATCACCATCATGATCGAGGTCGGCGATGGCCCCGTCGATCGTGTCGGTCTCGGCGAGGGGAAGACCCTCAACGCGCGTCCATGATCCCGAGGCGGTCTGAAGCATGAGATGATCGACACCTTCGCGACAGATGTAGGCATCCACGAGGCCGTCGGAATCGATGTCCCCGAACAGCATGCAGTTCACCGAGGTGATCAGGGCGAGTGGATGGTCGACGTCGACGTTCCATCCGTCCAGCGTGTCCGGGTTGCGACTCAATACGGCACTTCGACCGTCGGAAGAGACGCCGGAAGCCACGATCTCAGGCATGCCGTCACCGTCGATGTCGACGACCTGAAGGGTCCCCGGATTCTCGAAGGACCCGTCGAGCAGAGTGCGTGCAGGCTGGAAGGCGGAGGCGACCTTGAACTCAGTGGCCGGTGGCGGGTCGGAAGGACCTGCAAGAGCCAGAGAGAGAGGACCCATCCTGGTGTAGCGATACTCGGCCAGACGGGACCGGGGATTCAAGGCAAGCGCTTCGAATTCAGCGAGCGCGGCCACCGCGGCATCCTCGTTTCCAAGTCTGGTCTCGCATCGTTGAAGCCCCAGCCATGAACTTCGCAGATAGGGATCCAATGTCGTCGCCCGCAGGAAGAGATCACGAGCGCGGTCGTAGGTGCCGGTCTGTTCGAGGGCCTGGGCGAGGAAGTAGGTTCCATAGGCGTCATCGGGTGCCTGTTCGAGAACGATCTCAAGATGCTTCATGGCCTCGTCCGGACGACCGAGATACTGAAGCGCCAGGGCGGCGCAGTAGTTGACCCGGGGATCGAGCGGATGCTCGGCAAGCAGGGCACGAAAACGCTCGAGTGCGATGATCTGGGCATCGTCGTCGCTGCGATTGAGAATGGAGATGCCCTCATCGAGTCGGGCCACGAGTGAGCCCGGCCGCATGTCGACGGCCCGGGCGAACGC
>MDTG01159924.1_pt1 | contig 25042 bp, 22 predicted proteins | sample 811421 | NCBI WGS metagenome assembly MDTG01 (sample SAMN05326645, study PRJNA326480) | marine metagenome | isolation source: seawater | place: Pacific Ocean: South East | collected 2011 | reverse complement strand
CTAAAAGAAACAAATCCTTTAGGAGCAAAAGCAACATAAGTTTCTAATAATCTTTCAAATTTTAAAAATGGTTTTTCAAAAAAAACAATTTGATCTACTTGATTTAGTCTTAAATTTGCATAATCTAAAATAAATTTGATAGCATTACTTGGATAACTTGGATCATGTTTTTTTCTAGTAAATCTCTCTTCTTGTGCAGCAGCTATTATTTCACCATCAATTAAAATGCATGCTGCACTATCGTGATAAAAAGCAGATATACCTAAAATCGATGTCACTTAAAAAATTGTATAAATAAATGGTGCAATAGCCGAACCTTGACTTAAAACAATTAAGCCACCAAATATAGCTAAAACAATTATAATCGGTAAAAGCCAATATTTTTTTCTAACACTTAAAAATTCTAAAAATTCTTTTATAAAACTCATATTAAAATTGATTCTTCATCTTACTTTTTGGTTCATTTTTTATAATCCAATAAGAATTTTTATTACTATATCTAAGATTTAGTAAATCTTTATTAAAAATTTTCATTAAAAGGCTAACTGGCGTTACAACAAAAAAGAATATTATCCCCATTACAAGTGGAGAAACAATTTTTCCTAGAATTAACCCAAATTTAAACCAAAAAATATTTAAAGGAGTTAAAAGTTTAGAATCTATAATACCCAAGATCAAAAAAATTAAGGCAAAAATTACTGCCCATAATCTATAGGTTTCGTTATAAAATAAAGGCCAAAGAGCAACTAAAATAAAAACTATAAAAAAAACAATACCAAAATTTTTGTTCGAACCTCTTTTTGTATTCATAATTTTCTAAAAAATACTTGTAGATAAATTATTAATATATATTTTTAGATTATACACCCAAATCTTTCATTTTTTTTTATAATTAAAGAATTTTAATTATGTTTTACAATAATCTTCGTATTTTTAACTATAAATAGGAGTTTAAAAGCTTTGAAGTATCTAATAAAAAAAGTTCTTGGATTATAGAAAATTCTTAATAACCAGCCTAAATAGTATTTATCAAAAAATTTGTTCAAAGGAGCTTGGTCTCCTGTAAAATATGAAATTGCAGCACCAGTACAAAAAATTCTGAATTTATTATTGAATTTAACCTTAATATAATAGCCCAAAATTTCTTGCACACCTCCACCAATATTAATTATTATATAATCTGGCTTAGTTTTTTTAATTAGTTTCACTAATCTTAAGTCCTTAATTTTTAATATGTTATAATTAGGTGCAACATAATGGATTAATTTTTTTTTATTTAATCCCTTATTTAAAAGAAATTCATTATTATTTTTTGATAATTGGTTATTTGGATCTATACAAATAATTTTTTTAGACTTTTTTTTTTGTAAATATCTTATTAAGTATTTAAAAAATATATATCCAGAAATTTTATTAACAGAAATATTTTTTATAATTCTTAACAGTAATACAAAATAACCACTATCTAATAATACTTGATCTGATTTTTGTAATGCTCTTAAATATACTTTATCATTATTAATATTTGATAGACCAGGGCCAGATGGTAAAACAAGTAATCCTTTTTTTTCTATTATCTTTCTAATTTCATTATTGTTATAATTTTTAAAATTTATTCCTTTAAATATAATTTCTTTTATCATTTTGATAAATTTTTTTAAAAATTAACCCCAAATTATCTTAATAGTTTATTAAAAATATTATTTTTTATAATATATTTATTTAAACATTTTATATAATTAAAGTATTGAATTAATTGCTTGTTTTAAGTTAATAAAATTTTTTTTACCCTTGATTTTAAACTTATTTCCAACGATTAGAAATTTAATACCTGTTTTTTTTGCAGCTAAATAATCAGTGTTTCTGTCGCCAATCATATATGATTTTTTGGTATCTATATTTAATTCTTTTATAGCTTTTAAAAGCATACCATTATTAGGTTTTCTTAAAGATGATCTTTTTATATATTTTTTTACCTCCCCCTTAAAACCATGAATTGGATAATAAGGACAGTAATAAATTTTATCAAAATAAGCATTTTTAGCTCCAAATAAATATTCTAATTTTTTATGATCATTTTCGACTTTATTTACAGTTACTATTCCTTTAGCTACTGCAGATTGGTTAGTTATAATTACTGACATAAATCCCTTCTTATTAATCTTACTAACGGCTTCAAATGAACCATTAATAACTTCTAAAGGATTTTGATAATGTTTATTTGGGTATTCTTTGTTAATAACACCGTCTCTATCTAAAAAAATAGCAGGTGTTTTTGTTTTTAAAGTTTTTTTTTTGTATCTCATAATTTTTAAAATTATTTTGACAGCATTTATTCTGTTCAGTGTGTTCTCATTTTTTACATATAGTCTAGATTTTTATAAATAGATTTTAATTTTATTTGTTAAATTTGATAATTATATATATTATAATCAACATATTATAATTAAAACTATAAAAGTGTATAAAAAATTTCCTATAAACAAAACTTTAAAAAGTAAAAAATTTTATCTTCAATATATTACAGAAAAAAATATTTTATTAAAAAATATCGATTTTAAAGAATTAGATAAAATTATTAATGAGATAAAAAAATGTATTAAAAATAATAATGTTATATACTCTTGTGGTAACGGTGGATCTTCATCGTTGTCCGATCATTTGACATGTGATTTTATTAAACAGACAAATAATAAAACTAATTTTAAATTAAAATCAATTTCACTGACCTCAAATTTTTCACTTATATCTGCAATATCAAATGATATTAGTTTTGATGAAATATTTTCATTTCAAATAGAAAAATTATGTGTAAAAAATGATGTTTTAATTTTATTTTCTGTTTCTGGAAATAGTAAAAATTTGATTAATGCTGTAAAAATAGCAAATAAAAAAAAGATGAAAACTATATCTTTTACTGGTTTTGATGGTGGTAAATTATCTAAAATATCAAATTATAATATTAACTTTCCAATGGCAAATTATGGAATTGTTGAAGACTGTCATGTTACAATGATGCATTACATATCTCAATTTTTAAGAAATACAAAAATTAAATCAAAAAATTTTACAAAAATAAATTTTTAAAAAACGAATATTTATTATTTTACTTAATTGTTTTTTATAATAACTTTAATGTAATAAAAATATTAATTAATATGTCAAATATTTTGATCACAGGTGGAGCTGGCTACATCGGCAGTCATATTGTTGAACAATTAGTTAAAAATAAAGAATATGTAATTATTTTAGATAATTTAGTTACTGGATATAAAAGATTAATAAATAAAAAAGCTAAATTTGTTAAAGTTGACATAAAAAATAAGTCAAAAATTACAAAAATTATCAAAGATAATGATATAACATCGATTATACATCTTGCGGCATATCTTAATGTGAATGAAGCGGAAAAAAATAAAAAAAAATATTATCAAAATAACGTAATTGGAACTAAAAATCTTTTAGAAGCTTGTAAAAATTCTAGTGTAAAAAATATCATCTTTTCATCATCTTGTAGCATATATGGAAATGTTAAAGGATCTGTTAATGAAAATAGAAAACCAAATCCACAAGGTTATTATGCCTATACCAAATACAAAGGTGAAGAGTTAATAAAGGAATACTCAAAAATTTGTAATTATAAATATGCCATTTTAAGATATTTTAATGTTGCTGGCGCAAGTCCATCTAATAAAATTGGTCAAATTGAAAAATCACAAGGTCAACTTATTAAAAATGTAGCTATACAGTCTTTAAAAAAGAAACCTATAATCAATATTTATGGCCATGACTATAAAACAAAGGATGGAACTTGTATAAGAGACTATATACATGTCTCTGATTTAGCTGGTATTCATATCGAGTCTATCAAATATCTATTGCAAAATAAAAAATCAATACTACTTAATTGTGGTTATGGAAAAGGATATTCTGTTAAACAAGTTGTTGATATCTTTAAAAAAATAAAAAAAAATGTTGATGTTAAATATCAAAAGAGAAGACTGGGTGATATTCCCCAAGTTTATTCAAATACTAAAAAATTTAAAAAGATTTTAAATAGGAAACCTAAATACAATGATATCAAGAAAATTATTTTAAGTGCTATTAAATGGGAAAAGAAATTAACTAAATAATAAACTTTATAAATCTAAATTATATATTTCTATCTGTTGTGAAATTATTTTGAGTATTTTTGAATAATTCTATAAAAAAACCACATATTTTAACAATTAAATATTATAATAAAACAATCCATTGTTACTGAAAACAAATTTAACATATTAAAATTTATTAAATCTTTTTTTATTCTTTTGAGGCTATTTGGCTTGGCAAATAATATGAGATACACTAGTATCTAAAGCATTATAATATATCTAGTTCTCATTTATACTTGAACTTTTTGATGAAAATTTTTTTTAATATCTAGTTTTCATTTAATATTTTTCTAGTATTTTGATAGTGTCCTTCACAAAGTTTATACTCAATATTACTAGCTTATCCTGATCCATTAACAAATAGCAAAAGTTTATATTCATTAATTATTTTACTAAAATCTTAATTATCAAAATTAGTAAAATTTATATTTTTAAAAACTATTTTTCTTATTTTAAATAAATATATGCTAATATAAATCTTAAATAATGTCATTGGCTAAAAAAATTACTTTTATTATAGTTGTAAATTTAGTTTTTTTAACATTGCTTGAAATTAGTTCAAAAATATTTTTAAGAATAATTAATAAACCTCTATTATATTCTGTAGAAAATATTAATACAAATAGATATGACTTTTTAACTGGTTATTTTAATTCTCCTAATCAAGATGAATTTTTTTTTAATAACAAACATTACAAACAAGCGATAGATAATTATGGCTTTAATATCGATGGAAATAAAAAACCAAAAAATTTATTATTAAAAAATAAAAATGAATTTCGAATTTTTATCTTAGGAGGTTCAACTGTACAAGGTAGAAATTTATTAGATCGTTTTGACCCGATTTCAGCTAGAATAGAAAAAAAACTTAATGAAAATTTAGGATATCTAAAAAATTTTAATGTGTTTAATACTGGTTCGGGTGGCTTTATTTCATCACAAGAATTGAGTTTAATTCAATATAGAATTAATTACTCATTAAAACCTGATTTAATAATAATTTTAAATGGATCAAATGATGCAACATCCAGATTTTCTGAAACTTTTTATCTGTCGAATAGTCACCCTTATCAAGAAAATTTTCAAAAAAATTTAGAGAAAAATTCTAAAAACTTATTTTATTTTATTGATGATTGGTTTTCTAAAAATTACTCAACTTATTTTTTGTTAAAAAAGACAATTGAAAAAATTACAGGGACATATCTCTTTGATAAAAAAAGTAGATCATATTTTGAAACTAGTTTAAATTCCTTAGAAATAACAGAAAATAAGAGTTACAGATACTTATATAATATGAAAATTTTAAAGAATATATCTAATAAAAAAACACCAATATTTTTATTTTTACAACCACAAATGCTTACTGAAAATTATAAAGATTTATCTTCTAACGATAAATATATTTATGATAATAAAAAAAAAATAAACCCAAATTATTTTAATCGAAAAGAATTATTTTATAAATCAATAATTGAAAAAATTAATACTAATAATTTGGATGAAGGAAATGACAATTTTAAATTTTTTGATTTAAGTAAAATTTTAGATACTAATAAAGAGCATTCCATGTATTCTGATCATGTACATTATACCCCTTTTTCTAGAGAACAGATCTCTGATCATATTTATAGTGAAGTATACAAATATTTTATGAATACAATAAATAAATGAATTAAATATAATTAAATAATTTAAACATTATTGATCAAAACATTACTTTATACCATGCCTTTATTATTATATTTGAATTTAAAATGAAAATTATAAATGTACCAAATACACAGCTTAAAATATCAAAATTTATATTTGGCACAGGAAGAATTGTTAACGTTTATAGTAAATTAAAAAGACAAAATATATTGAGACACGCTTTAGATTGTGGTTTTACTCATTTTGATACAGCTCCATATTATGGGTTTGGAAATTCTGAAAAAGATCTTGGTGATTTGATAAAAAATAATAATTTTACTGTTACAACTAAAGTTGGTTTATATCCTAATGGTGGAACTGATCAAAGTATGCTCAATGTATTTCTGAGGAAATCTGCTGGTAAAATATTTAAAAATATTTCTAAAGTTGAAATAGACTTCAATTTAAATAAAGCTAAAAATTCTCTTGATCAAAGTCTTAAAAGATTAAAAAAAGAGACAATTGATTTTTTTGCATTGCACGAAGGAAATTATAATTTAATCAAATTAGATGAATGGATGAGGTGGATTGAAGATATAAAAAAAGAAGGAAAAATAAAATATTTTGGTACTTCTTCAAATTTAGAAAATTTAAAATCTTTTTCACAAGATAACAGTTATAAAGTTTTTGATATAATACAAATACAAGATAGTCTTGAAGATAAAGAAGCTGATATAATTAAAAAATACAATTTAAAACTTCAAATTACATATGGATACTTATCTAGAAAAAAAAAAATTGATAGAAATGAGGAGAATATTCAAAAAATAATCAAAAGAAATTCTAATGGAGCTATTATTGTGAGTTCAAGAAATCTTGAAAATATCAAAATATTTTCTAAATTTTAAAATAACCTATGATTTATGATCTTTATAAAAAAGGAGTTATAAGAAAAAAATCTGACATAACAATAGTGGGGGGTGGAACTATAGGTTTATTAATAGCTGATATTCTTGAAAAAAAGGGATTTTCTATCATTGTATTAGAATCTGGAAAAATTTATCAAAATTCAAATTACCATAAGTTAAACAAGGTATTATTTTCAAAAAAAAAATATCATAGTGCGTTAAATGGAAGATTTAGATGCTTGGGAGGTACTTCAACTAGATGGGGTGGAGGACTCATACCATTCCAAGATGTTGACTTTAAAAAAGGTGGTTGGCCTTTATCAATAAAAAAAATAAAAAAAAATATTAGATATATCGAAAAATTATTTAAACTATCAAATAAAAGTTATCGAAATAATAATTTGTTTAAAGATAAAAATTTTATTGCAAGTTATGCTAAACTTCCAAAATTTAAATACAGAAATACATTTAATATATTTAAAAAATCAATTATATCAAAAGAAAGACTTAATGTATGGATAAACTCGACTGTAAATAAATTTAAAGTAAAAGGTTCTAAATTAAAATGTATTAGCGCCATGTCAAGTGATGGCTCTATAATTGAAGTAGAGTCGGAAAAATATATTTTTTGCACTGGAGCAATCGAAACAACAAAATTATTACTATTACTAGATAAGCAAAATAGTAAAATAATTTCTAAGAGTTCAAATTTATTGGGTAGATACTTTTCAGACCATATTTCATTACCCATAGCAGATATAACGAATCCCTCATTTAGAAAACTAAACCTATTATTTTCGTATGATTTTAGTAATGGAATAAAAAAAATAAGAATTTTGATGAAAAATAAAAGCATATTAAGAAAAAAATATCCTCCATTTTTTTTAAATGTTCCTATTTCTACTGATAATGACATAACGTATAAAAGTTTGAGAAATTTTTTTCAATTTATCCAAAAAAATAAATTTCCAAAATTTAAAGATATTAAAATTCTAATTAGTAATTATAATTGGGTTTTAAAATTATTATGGTGGCGTTTTATTAAAAAAAAATTACTAGTTTCTAACAAGTTACAATTCAAATTGCATTTAATTATTGAACAATCACCAAAATTTTCAAATAAAATAAGTTTATCATCAAAAAAAGATTATCTTGGATCAAATATTCCAATTATAAATTGGGATTTAGATAAAAAAGATTTTGATAATATAAATAACATTAAGTACGAAATAAGATCATTTTGGCAAAAAAGTATATTAAAGAATTATGGAAACCTTAAAATTTACTCAAATAAGAAAATATCCAAACAACTTAAAAATTATGGTGGAATTCATCATCCATCAGGATCCACAAGAATGGCAAAAAGTAGTAAAAATGGAATTGTAAATAAGGATTTACAAATTTTTAATATTAAAAACTCATATGTAGTAAGTACGTCAGTTTTTCCATCTGGAGGCGAAGCGAACCCTACTATGACTCTCTTTCAAATTGGAATTGAATTAACTAAATTATTTTCAAAAAAAAAATAAAAAGAATTTATTAATCATAAAATTCAATTGGTAAATCTTGATATAATTCATTACAAGGCATATCAATATCAATTGGAAAAATTTTATTATCATCATTATTTTTTTGATTGAATTCCTTAGTTGAGAAAGTTAGTTCAATAGAACCAGGAATATTTGATGAGTTAAGTGTAGACCAGTTGTTAACATGAATATGAACTAGATCTAATTCAAAATCATTTATAAAATTCTTGATTTTGTTCATATGCAAATCGCAATCATGAAATTCAATAACAAGCGTATTTAAGGAAAAAGAATAGTTTATAATTTGATCTAAAATTCTATATTCACTTCCTTCTATATCTATTTTTAAGAAGATGTTTTTTGCTTTAGTAACATCTAATAAAATTGAATTTAAATCTGCAAATAAATCATTTTTAATTGCTGGATTAAAACTATTAGTTGGATAAATCATTTTTTTTATATGGAATTTTTTCCTGTTATCAAAAAACTTTTTATATTGAAAATATAAAAAAAATTTATTTGGCTTTTTTAAAAATAATTTTAAGAAAAGTTTCCAATCAGTCGTATGATCATAACAAAAAATTTTTGAATTAGTTAATTTAAAAAAATCTTCCTCAAAAGACCAATCAGTTTCAAGACCAAAAGAATACAAAATTTTAGTTTTTTTTAGACTCTTTGATGGTATCAAATAACCTCCATCCTTTTTATTGCCAACTCTAATTAAATCTGTTTCATAGATTGGTTTTAAAAAAGATGGTAATCTATTTTTTCTGGTCATAATTATTTTAATATAATATTGTTAATATGTATAACGATTCACAAGTATGCAAATAAAAAATACAAACAAAAAAAAAATATTAATATTGGGTGATGTTTTTTTAGATATATTTCAAACAACTGAAGTTGTTAAGATTTCACCTGAAAGACCAGTGCCAGTTTTAAAACCTAAAAAAACCATTAATTTATTAGGTGGAGCAGCTAACGTTGCTAATAATATTAAATCTATTGGCGGTTCTGTAATTTTAATTTCAAAATTAGCTAATGATTCTTCTTATAAAATTATAAAAAGATTATTAAACAAAAATAAAATTGATTTTAAAATCGTTAATAATAATAATTACTCTTCACCTGTAAAAAAAAGAATAGTACATAATGATCATCAATTTTGTAGATTAGATGATGAAATTTACTCAAAATTAAAAAAAAAAGATGAAATAAAAATATTAAATTTTATTAAAAAAAATATTTCTAATTTCTATTCACTAATAATATCAGACTATGCAAAAGGTTTCATTACTGAAAATTTATTAAATAAAGTAATTAAAATTTTTAAAGATAAAGATAAAATGATTTTTGTAGATCCCAAAAGTGATAATATTGAAATATATAAAAATGCAAATTTTATTTGTCCAAACCAAGATGAATTTAACAATTTTTTTAATTATCAAAAATTAATTAAATCTAAGGCATCAACAATAAGATTATTAAAAAAAATAAAAGCAGATGCTTTTATTGTTACTAAAGGCTCAAATGGTATTTCAATAATATTCAAAAATGGTAATAATACTGATGTTGCTCAAGAAAGTATAAATGTTTATGATGTGACAGGAGCAGGAGATACATTTATTGCATTAATTACATACTTATCATCTAGGCATATAGACTTGGTTAATTCTATAAAAATTGCAAGCTTAGCATGTATTAAAATTGTTCAAAAAAAACATACTTCTATTTTAAAATTTAATGAATTTCAGGAAATTATCGATATTTTTTGTAAAGAAAATAAAATCAAACTAGATTTAAAAATTAAATTATGGAAACTTGCTAAATTTAAAATAGGGATTACTAATGGTTGCTTTGACATTATTCATTCAGGACACTTACACCTATTCAGTGAAGCTAAGAAAATGTGTGATAAGCTCGTAGTATTAATCAATTCTGATAAATCAATTAAAAATCTAAAAGGTAGTGCTCGTCCTATAATTAAACTAAAAAAAAGAACTGAATTAATTAAAATGATTGAAAGTGTAGATGAAATAATATCATTTGAAGAAAAAACACCAATAAATCTGATTAGTAAAATTTTACCTAATATTTTATTTAAAGGATCTGATTACAAACAAAAAGAAGTTATTGGGTATGATTTAATAAAAAAATATGGCGGTAATGTTAAAATTATAAAAAAACTTAGCGATTATAGCTCTACAAAGTTAATTGAACCATGATCTTAGTAACTGGTGGAGCAGGATTTATTGGAACTAATTTAATTAAAAAATTAAATAATGAAGGTAATTTTAAGATTATAGTTGTTGATAATATTAAAAAAGATAAAAAAAATATTGATCATTTAAGATATTTAGATTTCTTTGATAAAAATGATTTTTTAAAATTAATTGAAAAAAAAAAATTTAATTCAAATATAAAATCAATTATTCACCTGGGAGCATGCTCAGATACTACAGAAAATAATTGGGATTATCTAAAATTTAACAACATATACTATACAAAAAAACTTTATGAATTTTCAAAATTAACAAATTGTCAATTTATATATGCTTCTTCAGGATCTATTTATGGAAAAATGAGTGGCTTTTCAAATCAAAAAAAACTTAACTACAGACCACTTAACCTTTATGGAAAATCTAAATTAGAAATTGATAAGTTTTTTTTTAAAAAATCATCTAAAAACGTTATTGGCTTAAGATTCTTTAATGTTTATGGAAATTATGAATTTCACAAAAAAAATATGTCTAGTCCAGTAAGTAACTTTACAAGACAATTAGTTAAAAATAAATATTGCAACCTTTTTTCATTTAAAAAAAATAATGAGTCATTAAGAGATTTTATATACGTAAACGATGCTATTAAAATTTTAAACTTTTTAAAAGTTAAAAAAAAAAAGGTCTATACAATGTTGGTACAGGTACAGCTAATACTTTTATAGATGTTGCAAATATTATTATAAAAAATCTTGGATATGGTGAAATAAGGTTTATAGATTTTCCAAAAAATTTGAATAGTAGATATCAATTTTTTACTAAAGCTAATATCATAGATCTAAAAAGACTAGGATTTAGAAATAAAATCAAAAATCTTAAACAAGGAATTAAATCTTATCTTAATGAGTCTAAACTCCTATAAATAAAATTTATAATTTTTTCAGGTTTAATTTGATTAATATGTTTTTTAGGATAAAAAATTTTTTGATTAGAATTTGTTGGGAACCATCTTCCCTTCTCTGATGTAATTCCAAAAATAGCTATTCCCTTTTTTTTAAAAGTACTAGCAATATGCATTGTACCATCATCGTGAGAGATATGATATTTGCTAGAGCGTATTATATCAAATAGTTGTCTAATATTTGTATTGCCACAAAGATTAATTATTTTTTTTCTATTCAAGATTGTAATTTGTTCAGACATTTTTTTTTCATTTTTTGATCCAATAATTTTAATTTTCAAATTTGGATACTTTATAATAATTTTACTAACTATGAATATCCAATTTTTAATATTCCATTTTTTTAAGTCACTTTTTCCACCTAAACTGATTGTTATGTAATTTAGTTTAGATTTATTAGTTGAGTTATTAATCAAATTTTTAAATGTAATGTCTTTTTTACTAATTTTTTTTTTTATTCTTTTACAAAGATAATAAGTTTCATTAAATTTTTCATAATTATATTTAATCTTTTCAAATCCAGCCTTTTCTTTAATACCCGATAGATTAAATAAAAATAAATCTCGTTTTAATTTAATCACAGAAGGAATTTCATTTAGATAATACATCTTATTAAATTTCTTTTTTTTTATTTCGATTAAAAACCTAAGATAAGAAAACCAACTTCTCTCAAAATAGATAAATTTATCAATTAAGCCAGTATTTATAGGAATTTGATGAGGTCTTACATAGCCCATTTTTTCTATTGTTAAACAACCTAAATAAATTACAGCATTAGGATGATTATCTCTAATTAACTTAATTGCTGGCAAAGACACAATAAAATCCCCAAGACTACAGTGTCTATATATTAAAATTTTTTCTTTCACTTTATGGAAAAATATTTTTTTTTATAGAAATCAAAAACTGTAAAATCTTCATTATTATTCATGTGATGAGTACCATCAATATTACTTAAGAAATTTGGTTTAACACTAGAAAAAAATTTTTCTTCAAATAATTCTTCATTTAAAATTGATATTTTATTTATATCAAATGTTTTACCATATGAATTAAAACCAATTTTTTGTACAACTCTATATAAAATTCCATTATCACAAATTAAACCACCATTTCTTGCTTTTAATGGGTCTACATAAATTGGGTTAGACTTATGTGCAATCCATCTATTAGTTAGAGGCCCCATATCTGAATAAAAAATATTTAATTCACTGGCATGTTCAATTTCGTTTTGATCTGTATTGGTTATGAGCCACCATCTTCCTTCTTTTTGAAAAATTAAAGTATCTACAGCTGAAATATTTTCAATAATTGTCTTTTTAAATTCCCATTTTAATGGGAAATTTACACATCTATAGAGTCTGATTTCTTTCTTAGCGCTTGTTTCAGGGCACATATAAATTTCCCCATCATAGCTAAATATATAAGGAAAAGATAAGTGAAAATTTTCTTCCAATACTTTACCAATATAATTGTATCTATTTGAATCAATTTTAAAACATGAAATTAAACCTTTTTTTTTCCTAAAATCAAATTCTTCAACAAATAAATAATTAATATTATTTTTCTTATATAAAAATGGATCTGCTAAATATCCACTCTTACTCTCAATGATATGATATTGATTTAATCTATATTCGTTAAATTTTCCCTTTTTAAAAGCAATTTGCCAAACATCTTTTTTAAAAAAAAATATCTTTCTAATCATCTTATAAATGATTGAAGAATATGTTCTGAATAAATAAATTATTATTTGTATAATATTTGGATCTTTAAAAATTCTGTTATAATAAACTTTATTTCTTATTATCAAATTTTTTTTAGTCGATATTCTTTTTAAAACATTTTCAATATATTTTGCACTTTGCTTATGAACAAATTTTTGATTTTGATAATAAAAAAGCATAGTTGTAAAACTACCTTTGAATAATACATCTCCTGAGTCTAAATTATTATTTAATCTTTGAATAATGAAACCAGTTGTTGGTTTTTTAAGATAAACTTCCCAAAATCCAGGAGGTCCGCCTCTAATTATATCACTATCCCCGTGATGAAAAGAAAGTATACCATGTTTAGGTATATCTAGAATTTTACCCTTAATTATTCCAGCTCCCATCCTTATTATTAAATCTAAATTTTGATCTTTTATTTGCTCTAAATCTCTTGAGTTATACTCAAAATATATATCTTTTTTTGAAACTATTTGGTTAACATAAATTTTCTTACAATCTATTTCTTCAAGATTAATTTTAGAAAAATTATATTTGTTGAATAGATTATATAAAAAAAATTTTTCAAATAAAAAAATTATTTTAAATATAATTTTTTCAATAATTCTAAAGATTGAATATTTATTAAAAACATTAAATATCTTTTTTTTTTTACTGATTTTGTTATTTATAATGATAGCGTCAATTGAACAAAAATTATTTTTTTGTATATTAGAATATACTTCACTATTAAAATCATCTAAATCTAAGCTATCAACAAGTAAACCTATTTTTAAATTTTTCATTGTTTTAACTAAACTTAATTATATTTGTTTATAATTTTAGTATTATTTAAAATTAATTATTTCATTTTAAAAATATTATATATTCGTTTTAACATGTAAATAATATAAAAAATGAAAATAAAAGTTTTATAAATAATTGACCTATTAAACAAATACAAATCAAAAAATATTTTGAATTTTCTGGTAACAGCAATGATAAAGGAATCTGTTATTCCATCTTTTAAAAAATATTTTTTTCCATATTCTTTATGACTTTCTCTAACCAAGTTTACTAATGATATTATTTGCTCTTGAATTATATTAGATGAAATATCAAATTTAATACATATTTTATTCATATTTATAAAATCTGTTTGTAAATTTTTTTCTAATTCAATTTTTTTATCATTCAGCTTATACCCTGATAATACATTATTCCTATAGATATAATCTAAATTAAAATTACTATTATATTCTGGTTTATTAATAATGATGAGATCCTGTATTGTTTCTATTTTTGTATAACCAGAGTTTTTTCTACTACCAATTATTTTTAATTTACATTTTGAAAAAATATAATTTTGAATATTATTTATTTTACTTCCATAAAAAATTTTATTTTTATTACATAAATCTCTTGCTTGAGCTAAAGAATGATAATCATATCCGTTGTTAATATGTTCAATTTTTTTAATAGAACTTAATTGATTTTTCTTAATGATGTTTTTAACTATATCGTTTAATGGATTAAAATAATAATCTTCTAATATAAAAATATTTTTAAAATTATTGATATATTTTTTAATATTAATATTTTTTATTTTTGGAACAACAGGTGTATCTATATATAAATTAATATTTTTAGTATGAAATTTTGTGATGTTTTTGACTGTTTCGAGTATTGAATTGTTTGGTATAGAAATAAATATTCTATCTACTGTTGTCAATAATTTGTTATTTATTTCTTGAACAGGCTCAAAACTATATTCATTTTTTTTTGATATGAGTTTTTCATAATTTCTTGAATAAATTGAAATATTTCCATCATTTAAAGTTTTTAAAGCAGGTATAATCATATTTTTTACTCTAAAACCAAAACCTATAATTAATGAATTTATCACAATTTATTTAAATACTCAGCTAATCTTAAAGACATTGCCATTATAGTTATTCCAGGATTGGTACTGCTGCCAGTTCTAAATACAGAGGAGCCCCCAACATATAAATTATTAACACCATAAACTTTACAATTTAAATCTACTACACCATCCTCTTTATTAACACCCATTCTAGTTGTGCCAATTCTATGTTTTTGATCAAAGATTAGAAAATTATTATTTTTTTTAAAAGTAAAAAATTCATTACATATTTTACTAAATTTTTCAGAATAAAATTCGATTGTTTTATAATCTAATTGATTTAGTTCCCAATTAATATTCAAATTAAATTGACCATTTATATCTTTATCTTTATTCAAATTAACATTGCTACAAAAATTTGGTGATTGTTCGCCGTGATAATCCACACTTAGTTTATTAAATGAAAACTTATTATTTGATAAAATATAATATCTATTCATTAGGTAGTTAAGATAACCATTTGATATTTTGTGTGGTGCAAAATAAAGCTGTTCTATAAATTGTTTTAATTTAAATTTTTTTACATCTGCTAAAGGTACTTTTTTAAGTTGAATTAAATGTTTAATTTTTTGTAAAGTTTTATCAAAAATTTTAATATCATCATCTTTAAAAATAGGTGAAATAAATATATGTGAATTAAGTATTTTATTATTCTCTTGTACTTGTTCATTAAACCTTAAGCCTTTCCTAAAATTTAATTTTTTTCCTTTAATGCCAAGCAAATTTGATAAGTTGACTTTCTTATTTAATTTAAATTGACCTATATTTATTCTTGGGTGATCCATAAAAAATCTGCCTAATGATTTATTTTTTAATACATTGTGGTATAATGAGTTATTTAATAAAATTTTTGCATTTTCTGTTGCTCCTGCACACAAAACAAATACTTTAGACCTAATTTTTTTAGTAAGGTTTTTTGTTTTAAATTCTATTTGATTAACATTATTTTTTGATTCATTAAAAATGAAATTTGTTACATTTGCTTCGGTTAAAATTTTTATATTATTGTTATTAATCAATTTTTTTGAAAATTTACTTTTATAATTAAATTTTTCAATTCCTTCAGGATGATAACTTGATGTTAAATTAAAATCATCATTTGACAAAAACTCTTTATCTAAAATTGAAACATATCTTTTATCAATTATTTTATCATTTTTAATGGTGTCACTTAGGGAGTCTTTATAAAGCATATCTATAATTTTTTTATAATAACTCTCTAATTCATCAAATGATATCTGCCATTTTAAATTTTGACCTACCCATTTTCTATTTTCAAGATCAATATTTCTATAAAACATAATTTGGTTGGCCCAATTATTAGCTGAACCACCAAATTGTCTTATGATATTATTTTTATAGTTTTCATTTGTTTCATTTCTTAATGATAATCCAGTAGAGGTAAAATTATTTAAATTTTGAGTAATTTTATCATAAGTATACTTTCCACTTTCCACTATTATAACTTTTTTATTATTTTTGGCTAACGTACTAGCAATTATTTGCCCACTCATGCCGCTACCAACTATGCAAGCATCATAAATTAGGTTGTTTGAAATAGAATTTTCCTGATTTGTCATTACTAAAATATGATATTAATTTACTATCATTTGAGTTAAAAAATCAAATAACTATATAACGTTTGTAATTAATCAAATTAAGTTTATTTAGTAACCTTATAATGCTCAATATAGTGCCTAAATTATGGAAAATATTACTAAATACTTATTAAAAAATAAAAAACTCAAACATAACGCCTTATCATATTATAGCCAATTCTTAGGTAATGCTGCTATTCAAATAATTTTTCCTTTTGGGATGATGTTGACTTGGGGTGCAGATATATTTGGGATTATTATTTATTTAATATCGATACCCTCAATTACAAGTATTTTGATTTTAAATTTTAATTCTGGGACTAGACAAGAAATGATTCAAGCAAAGATACAGGGTAAAAAATATTTTCTTAATTCAATCTACTCAAACTTTATATTCATAACGTGGATAACTTATATAATATTTTTTTTAATATCCATTTTTATAATAAATTATTTTCAATTTGATAGATTAAAATTTTTTTTAGATAGCAAGGAAATAAAAATATTTTTGTATTTATTATTTGCATCTTTTTTTATTAAAATCATTGAAACTATTTATGTAAACAAAATTACTTACTATGGAAAATTTTACATTCAAAAATATATGGACATTTTTTCTGATATAATTTTAAAAATTTTAATGATTTTAGTTGGTTTTTTAACTGACTTATTGTTATATTTATTTTTAGTTTATTTCATAGTTATATTAACAAAGATTATAATTTATTTTTATATTGGAAAAAATATTAAAGAATTAAAATATGATCATAATAAGATAAATTTTGATGTAATTATTTTTCTCTATCAAAAAAGTAAACAATATATATTTAATGGATTTGACGAACTAATTAAGAATAGTTTAATGCCAATCATTATTGGTCAATTTTTTGATTTCAGAATGGTTAGTTTTTTTACCACAGTAAAAACAATGTTCTTTTTTTTTCCACAAAAATTTTTTTTAATCTTAAATGAAATATTACAATTTGATTATATAAAACTTTATTACCAAAAAAAAAATATTTTATTAAGTAAAATTTTTTTAAAACAAAATATAATTACATTTTTATTATTATCTTTATTTCTAATTTTTTCATTTTTTTTTGGTAAACAAATTTACAATATATGGACCAACTACTATTTTAACGATATAAATATAAACATAATTATGTATCTGACTATTTTAGAATGTTTTTTTATTTCATTTGGTGTATCACTTGTAACAATATTAAAATCATTTAATAAAGCTAATTTATATTATATAATTTCGTTTATTTTATATGCTTTAGTCAGTATTTTGAGTTATTATTTTTATAAATATGGATTTAAATTTGAAACATTATTTGCCTTATCTCTAATAGCATCGATAATTACATTAGTTGTATCAATTTTCTCATTAAAATTTACACTTAAATATGTAAAACAAAAAAAGATTAAAAGTTAATTTTTATTACCGGAATTTAAACGATTGATATATTTATAAAATATTTCAAAAATTTTGTAAAAAAAAATCATTTGAATCAAAACTCTTGAATTAAATATTAGAACATCCAAAGATGCTGAAGCAAATATAGTTCCTAAATTTAATGAGTAGTGAAATAAACTAACTAATAATATAGGAGAAAATACACCATTAATTTTATGGAAAAATGAGTCTAATAGGTAAAAATAAATTAAACATATCAATGGTAATAAAAGAAAGAAAAAAAATCCAAACATTAAATAACCTTCTCCAATAAAAGAACCAAAATCATTTGATGATGCATAATTTGGATTAAATTTGTTATTGATTTTAGAAGCAGTATTAACAAATTGATAATCTTTTTTGTCAAAGTTATTTGTGAATAAATTTATAAGTGGTTGTGGAAATATTCCTATAATTCGATTGAACTGATAAGATCTAATTTCTTTAACATCTTCATGTGAGAAAAAAACTTTATTATTATATAAAATATTGTCAGCATATTCAAAGTAGTTCAATCTTAAAAAAAAGGAATTTTTATAATAATCACTGTAGGAAGTATTAATTATTTTTTCAACTCTCATCATATAATAAGAAGAGTCTTCAGAATAAAAATATTTAAATAAACTATCTTTAAATGAAGTTATATTTTCACTAAAAGTTCTTTTTTCAGCTTGTCCTCTTTCAAAAACATAAACATAATTAAATTTTACTATATGTTCGTACATTGATAAAAAAATTATTATCAATAAAACATACTTTAAAATTGATTTTTTGTTGAAATTCATTCTTCCAAGTAAAAATAAAATCAAAAAAATCATCAAAATATTTACTAAACCAAAAAAAATTATATATCTTCGATTACTTCCTATAGATGTCATCAGTAATAGAACAAAAAAAATTAATAATATTGAATAATTAATATTGTAATTTTTTTTAAAAAGTTTTTTTGAGAAAATTAAAAAAAAAGGTAGTAAATAAAATACACTAAGTCCTGTTATAATCGAGTACCAAATAGGCCAACCTGTTTCTAGTGTATTAGTAGACTCTCCAAACTTATAAAGATATCTTGATACAAATAAAAGAATAATTGCTATTGAACCAAATGCCATTAAGAAATTTGGTTTTTGATCAAATAATTTTAGTTTTTGATTAATTAAAAAAAAAAAACTATCTTTTTTATTTTTAGACTCCTTTTTGATATAGATATAATGAGTAAGAAGTATTATTAAAGAACAAATAAAAAGTATATTTGTTGAATGAATTGGCAAAAACAAACCACTTGAAATATTTTCAAATTCTAATGTTTTAAAAATTAAACTTCCACTTAACAAACAAGAAATTGAAAAAAAAACTACAATATAAGATATAGGAAATTTATTATAATAGTGAGTATTAAAGCAATAATTAACACTTAAGATATTTAAAACTAATAAAATAGTTACAATATAGTAATCACCAAAAGTTTCTGATAAAAATAACTGTAATGTGAAACAAATAAAAGTTATTGATAAATAAATTTTTTTAAATATTCTAATATTATTATGGTAGTCATTAATATTTTCTTTAATCATAATAAAACTTGTTTTTTATTAAGCCATAAAATTTTGAACTATTTTAGAAACTATTATAACTAAAATTTCCCCTATGAAAATCTTATTTATTGGCAGTTTATCTAAAAATAAAAATGATTATTTAAATTATAAAATTTTAAAAAAGAAAAATAAAGTAGACACAATTAATATTGACAATTTTTTTTTTTCAATAAAATTAGTATATTTTTTTTTATACCATTTACATTTTCCAATACTTGAAAAATGGTTCAATTATAAATTCAAAAAAAGGATAAAAAAAAGATATGATTTAATATGGATTGAAAATGGTGAATTTTTTGGAGAAAATCTTCTTACTGAACTTAAAAATAAAGGCAATAATTTAATTTTTTTTTGTAACGATAATCCATTTCATAACACAGATAAATCTAAGTGGAATATCGCAAAAAAAGCACTTTATCTTTACGATAAAATTATATTTATTTATGCAAATAGAATAAAATTTGCTAAACGAAATAATATTAAATATTCACTCATTCAACCAATTATTAATAGACAAAAATTTTCAAAAATTAAAAATTTAAATTTTATCAATAGAAAATATGAAAGAGATCTAATAATTATTGGCACCTGGTTTAAAGAAAGAGGGATTTGGGCAAAAAAAATAATTGATGCTGGAATCAATGTGGAAATTTTTGGACAAAACTGGGAGAATGATAAAAATTATCATTTTTTTAAAAAATATATAAAAAAATTAAATTGGATAAATTTTAATGAATATTCAAAATTAATATATACATCTAAAATGGCTTTATGCCTCCCAAATTTAGAAAATGATGATGATATAACGCGTAAATCGTTTGAGATACCATTGTGTGGCAGTTTATTGCTAGCTAAAAATACAAAATCACATAGAAAAATTTTCAATCATAAAAAAGACTCAATCTTATTTAATTCGCCAACTGACTTAATTAAAAATATTAAAGAATTATTATTGAATGAAAAAAAAATTTTAAAGTTATCTAAAAATGGTTATAAAAAAATATTTCTTAATAAAAAATTTAATTCTGAAAATAATATTAATGAAATAATTGATAAATTTAATTAATCTTTTTTAGATAATGTGCTAAAGTAACATTTGACTCATTTAAATCGAAATTTTCTTTAAAACATTTATATGAGTTTAAACCCATCTTTTTTACATTGGTCTTGTTTAACTTTTCAAATTTCTTTATAGAGTTTGAAAAGCTATTTAAATTATCTGAAGAAATAATTCCCGCATTAAAATTTTTAATTTTTTTATAAATATTTACTTTATTTGTAATTATAACTGGCTTTCCAAAACTCATAGCTTCTACAATTGAAATTCCAAAATTCTCACCATGTGTACTTGATACAAAAGCTATACAGCATTTTAAAGCCCCCCATTTAACTAATCCATATTGAGGTTTTGAAATAATTATATTTTTTATTTTATTTTTTGAAATAATACTTTTCAGGTAATTTTCATAATTTAAATCATTAAAATTTCCCATTATAAGTAACTTCTTTTTAGTATTTTTCATTGATTTAATCAATATATCACATCCTTTTTGAGAATGAATTCTTCCAAGATATAAATAAAATGCATTTTGTTTAATTGATGGAAATTTTATGTTAAATAATTTTACAGCTTTAGATAAATTATTTTTCTTTTCTAAAATACCGTATTTTATAAATTTAGTTTTAATATTTTTTGTTTTAACAAATGTATTTTTAAAATTTTTTTTTTCTAATTCAGATGTAAGAATAACAAACTGTGATTTAATCAAATTTTTTTTTTCAAGTAAATTCCAGTATATTTTTTTTTTTAGATTTTTAAAAAAACCTTTTTTTGCTTCTGATTTATGCAAAGATCCGTGTACAAAAACCATATATCTTTTTATCAAAAATCTACAAATAGTTGATTTAAATCCCCAAATTCCATGTACCAATACATGGGAGTAGTTGCTTTTATTTTTCAGTAGAAAAAAAAAAAGATTTATGTTGAAAATAAAACAGCCTACAAAAGAAGGGCTGCCAAATTTAAAAATCTTTATATTCTTATTTTTAAAATAGTTTGAATTATTTGCATCTGATGTTATAATATCAACTTTCATACCATTATTAACTAAATCTTGATTACTGTGTATTAGAGCTTGTGCTGGTCCACCTGATACAAGATTAATAGTACTTATTATTCTTAATATTTTTTTTTTATACATTCTCCAAATATCTAATATAACTTAAAATACCCCAATCTTTTAAAGGATTTTTATATTCTCTTACTATAGACAATTTATTTAAATATTCTTCATGAGGTACTACAAATCCTGTTTTATCTCTATTCTGTAAATCTTTAGGTAATTTTGATTTAAAACACTCATATAAAAAATCTTTGTTTATACTTGTATCAAATTTTAATAAAGGGATTAATTTTTTAAAAAAAAACCAGTCAACAAATGGTGTTCTTAATTCAATAGAATGAGCCATTGAGGCCCAATCACTATCTTTTAATAACTTAGAGCACAAATAAAATTTAATTTCCATATACATTATTGCTAATTTTTTATCTTTAATTTCATTTATTTCTTTACTTGAACTATTCATAAAATCTAATTCTTCAAATCCTTGATCTAATTCAGATTTAGACATTAATTCTGAGATCTCATGTGGAAGAAATAGTGAGCGTTTTAATAGAAAAGCTGAATTTAATTTTTTTCCATACTCAAATATGCCAGAATATTTAGTATTCATTTTTTTCTTTTTTAAAAATGGATAAAAACTATTGATAAAAAAAGAATTTAAGAATTTTAGATCTGGCGTATACTTTAAAGCGTTATTTATCCTTGGAATAAATTTAAAGCTTGGATATCCTGAAAAAAACTCATCACCTCCCAATCCAGATATAATTATTTTTGAACCATTTTTTTTTGCAAGATAGGAAATAAGATAATTATTAAAACCATCATTTGTTGGTGAGTCCATGTCTTTAAAGAAATTATCAACAAGATAATTAAATTCATCACCAGTAATATTTAAACTATTATGTGAAATATCATTAATTTTAGCACTTTCTTTTGCTAGGAAAGACTCATTTTCTTTACCTTTGTAATTAAAATCAAGTGTCAATGCTGAACAATTTTTTTTTGTCTCCTCAGACATAGCACTCAAGATAACATTAGAGTCTATCCCAGAGGATAAAAGTAATGTTCTTGGTACATCTGAAACATGATGATAATTAACAGTTTCATCAACAATATTTTTTAAATAATCGTTTTTATCCTCATGATCTTTAAAATTAATCTTTTCAGTATTTAAAATTAAATCCCTTATATTAGCATAATCAAATAATTGATCACTATCCTGACTAAGTACCAAACATTTTCCTTTTTCTAAAGATTTGATTTCATTATATAAGGTATGAGGCTCTTGCACATTGCCCCATAAATAATAACTAACTAAACCTAAATTTGATTTACTAAATTTTAAATTATCTATAGATAACAAGCTTCTAATTTCAGAGGCAAAGTAAAAAATATTATTTACTTTACAATAGTAAAGTGGCTTAATTCCAAAAGGATCTCTCGCTAATATCATTTTTTTTTTTAAATTATCCCATATGGCAAATGAAAACATACCTCTTATTTTTCTTAAAAAATCAAGACCCCAATATTTGTAAGACTCCAATATGACCTCTGTATCAGAATTGCTTTTAAAAATTATATTCTTTTTTATTAGTTGATCTCTTATTTCTTTATAATTATATATCTCACCATTAAAAGTAATTACAAAATCAGTATCTTGAGATATAAATGGCTGTTTAGCATTTTCTGATAAATCAATGATTGATAATCTATTGTGACCAAAAGTTGTTATATTACATTTTGACCGCCATAAACCATCAGCATCTGGTCCTCTTTTTTTTTGTAAATTAATAATTTTTTTAATTATATTTATTGAAAAGATTTCTTTTTGTTGAGGATTATAAACACCACTGATACCACACATAATTTTTTTATATTTAAAACTTATTCAATAATAAAATTTAATTTTTATCACATTATTTCTGGTTAATAAAATTAGATAACTGTTTTATAATTTCATTACGATCTTTTGTATCTTTAATTATATTTTTGAATTCATATAATTTACAATCAACTAGAAATCGATACCAAAATCCCTGCAAAAAATGGTAAATGAAACCTATTTTTCCGTCTAAAAATCCCAATAAAAAGAAGTATCTAAAAAAAAAATATAAAAAAGATCTCAATCCAATCGTTAATTTATTATAAAATCTTTCTTTTAAAAATCTTTTAAATCGAGTCTTAAATGAAGAGTTCTTCAAATGAGAAAAATTTTTATGCCTATCATTTATAATGATATCTAGAGCTTCTCTACCTGCATACCAATCATGTTTATTGATAAAAAAACTTAGACTTTTAAGATCATGATTACACATATTATTTTTAAATGTAGTCATGGTTCCATTTTCAATTATCATATGTTCATCCATCCACCGATCTTCAATTTTACCAAAACCATTTTTCCATAATCTAAGATTTATTAACGGATATCTTCCACCGTATTTAATCCATTTATTCATAAATATTGTCTTGATCAAAAAATTTATTCCTGAAATTTCTTTTTTAAGTTTGGGAAGTTTTGTTTTAATTTCAGATATTAAATCCTCTTCTAAATATTCGTCTGCATCTAATCTTAGTATCCACTTAGTTTTAAATTCTATATTATCTAAAGCCCAGGCAAATTGTTTGGAATAATTTATAAATTGATTCTGTAAAATATTTACGTTAAAGGATTTTGCAATTTCAATAGTTTTATCAGTTGAAAATGAGTCTATTACATAAATATCATTAGAATACTTTTTTGCTGATTCAATACATCTTCTTATATGTATTTCCTCATTTAAGGTAAGAATTATAACCGTAATATCATTAATACTTTCTCTCATACAACAGTATTGATTAACAATTGGGTTTAATTTGATTTAGCAAATATTTTCTAAATATTAAAGTATAAAAATAAATAGATATAAAAAAATTAATCGTTTGAAAATATTTTTTTAACTTCATCTTCAATATTTATTTGTTTTTTATATTTAATATTATTTTTATTATCTATTTCATTTGTGTTTTCAAAAATAGTTGTAATTACTTTGTTTTTTGATAATGAATTAGTTAAATCTTCAATTTTCTTTGAAATATCACTCTTTTCAGCTTCTATTTCACTTAATTGATCTTTTATTAGTTTATATTTTTTTTGAGAATTGGATAGTTCATGACTTAATCTTAAATTTTCATCTTGATGAAAGTGAAGTTTTTGTTTTAAGTTTAGTAATTCATTTTCTGGTATTGTTGAAT
>MDTG01028712.1_pt1 | contig 25046 bp, 26 predicted proteins | sample 811421 | NCBI WGS metagenome assembly MDTG01 (sample SAMN05326645, study PRJNA326480) | marine metagenome | isolation source: seawater | place: Pacific Ocean: South East | collected 2011 | reverse complement strand
TATTTAAAGCCTGGCAATGACCTACTCTTCCATATCTTAAGATAAAGTACCATCGGCGCTGAAGAACTTAACTTCCGAGTTCGGTATGGGATCGGGTGTGACCTCTTCGCAATAATCACCAGGCAGAGAGTATATATTATTTTTGTATTGGTATGTAAATAGCTTAAATATACCAATTTTATTGAGAAATGGTGGGCGTGATAAGAATTGAACTTATGACCTCTACGATGTCAACGTAGCGTTCTACCACTGAACTACACGCCCAAATTTTTAATTTATTTTAAATTAATTTAAAGCAAGTTGAAATAATGATAAATAAAATAATGCGATACCCAAAAATATCAATTTTGATGACAATTTTCAATCATCAAAAATTTTTAAAATTCTCTTTGAATAGTGTTATAAAACAAAATTATTTTAATTGGGAGCTTATAGCAATTGATAACGGTTCTACAGATAAATCTCGGTCAGAACTTAAAAAGTTTAAAGATAAAAGAATTAAAAAGATATATTTAAATAAGAATATTGGGCGAACAAGGTGTTTAAATTTTGGGCTAAAATTTTGTAAAGGTAAGTATATTGCTATACTTGACTCAGACGATATATCGCTTTTAAACAGACTTACTAAGCAAGTTAAATTCTTAGAGAATAATAAAGATGTTTATTTAATTGGTTCAAATTATCAGGTGATTGATGAAAATAATCGTATTCTAAAAAAAAAATATTTTGAACATAATATAAATTTAAAAATGAGAAATCTTTTGTTTGAAAATTTTATTGCTCACTCAACAGTTATGTATAGAAAAGAGTTATTAAAAAAAGTTGGAGAATATCCAAGAGAATTTAGGTATGCACAAGATTATGCTTTTTACCTCAAAGTATACAAAAGATTTAAAATTTTTATACTTCAAGATGTTTTAGTGAAAATGAGAAAAGATCACAGATATACAGAGTACGCAAGGTTGGCTAATTCAAAAACTATCGTTCAAGAGGAATATAAACAATTAAAATGGACATTAAAAAATTATGAATTTTCTTTAAGTGAAAAAATATTTTTGTATTTAAAGTATATAAAAATTGTTATAAAAAAAATTATTTAATAATGAAATTTTTTATTTTAGATTTTTTATCTGTCTCTTTATCTTGATGAACATTGTCTAAGATATTTGCTACCAAAGATTTCTTTGTTAAAGATTTAAAAGAAAACCAATTTTTTGGCGGTATTTGTAAAATTAGATTATTTTTATCACTTAAAAGAATAGTTTGTATTTTATTTTTTGAGACGTTATAAATTCTAAATCTCACTTTTCCAAAAGGTACATTAATTAAACATGTGTTTTTTTTATGATAATTCCATCCCTTTTCTTTTTTAAGTTTAATTTCAGAAAAATATAATTCACCAAATTTTTTAAATAATTTATCTCTTTTATTTATAAACTTAATAATATTGCCTTTTTTATTTTTTATTGTCTTTCCCTTTGAAAGTTTAATTAATTTTACTGTCATACATATATTGAGAAATTTGTTTTTCGGTGACGATTTCTGGAGGTAACTTATTTTTTAAAACTTGCTTATACCATTCAGCGGTAAACATAACGCTTTTTTTTATATTATAAGTAGGAGACCAATGTAAATAATTTTTAGCTTTTGTAATATTTAATTGTAAATTTGCTTGTTCATAAAATTTATTTTTTTTCACTTTTAATTTACCATATCCCCAAAATTCAATTATGTATTCTACAATTCTTTTAACATTAGTGAGAGAATTTGGATTAGTTCCAAAATTCCATGCTGATGAATATTTTTTTGGTTCTTTAAATTGTTTCATTGCCAAAATTAAATAACCTTTTAATGGTTCAAGCACATGTTGCCATGGCCTATTAAAATTTGGGTTTCTTATTAAAATGGTTTTTCTCTTAAGTAGAGATCTAATACAATCTGGAATTAATCTTTTAGTTGACCAATCACCCCCTCCAATCACATTTCCTGCTCTACCAGTAGATATGCCGATCAATTTTTTTTCTTTAAAAAAACTCTCTCTATAAGCTCGAGTCATAATTTCTGTTGAAGATTTTGAAGCACTATAAGGATCGATGCCGCCTAATAGATCTGTTTCTTTAAAGCCTTTCGAAGAGTTATTACTCTCATAACATTTATCAGAAGTAACAATCACCACTGATTTCACAAACTTTTTATTTCTAGTTACCTCTAGTAAATTAAGCGTTCCTCTAAAATTGACGTCAAATGTCAATAGAGGTTTTTTATATGACTCATAAATTAAAGGCTGAGCTGCTAAATGAAAAATTATTGATGGTTTAAACTTATTAACCAAATTACTTAATTTTTTTATATCTCTTATATCAAATAAGCTTATCTTAATTTTTTTATGAAGATTTAGTTTATAAAACAAATTTTTATTTTGGTTTGGATTAAATCCCACACCATGAATATTTGAACCAAATTTTAGAAGCCAACTGGCTAACCAGGCACCTTTAAATCCTGTAACACCCGTTATTAGAATTTTTTTATTTTTATAAAATTTAGATAAGTTCAACATTTTACTTTCTCTTTCTTGCTAAAAAGGTAAAAAACCCAGGAAAATATCTTTTTTCTTTTAAAGCTGTCTTTCCAATTTCCTCGTATTTTTTTTCTAACTCGAATAGCGCATTAAGTTTATTTTGGTTTTCATCTTTACTAATCGTACCAAATTTATTAATCGAAGTTGATAATATTTCAAAATTATTTGTATCTAAAAAATCAGCTACCTCTTTTAAGGAAAACTGTTTTTCGTATGGATGCTGTACTTGATCTCTAAACCATGATTTTAGGTGAGTTTTATCTTTTAAATTCGAGTGAAATTTAGCATACTCTTTTATTTGATCATCTTCAGAAAATCCTTTTTTCTTCAGTTCTTTAAAGTAATCTAGAAAAGGTTTCCTTCCATATGAGTGATAAAGGCCGATATAAATTTTTCCATTTTCAGCAAGCATGTTGTTTAAAATAGATTTTACACCTTCAAAACAATCATAAGTATGCATTAATACGCCTAAAGAGATAACTAAGTCAAATTTTTTATCAGGATAAAATTTAAATAGATCTTTGGTTTCAAATTTTGATGAAAGACTCATCTCATTTGCAACTTTTTTTGCTCTCTCAACAGCAACTTCATTAAAATCAATACCGTAAACATATTTATCTGGATATAAATATGAGATTGAATTTGAGAGAAATCCAGCACCACAACCTACATCTAAAATTCTTTTGTTGTTCTTAATTTCATTTTCTAGAGGTCCATTAGCCACAATATTTATTTTTCCTTTTTTTACAGACTCTATTTGTTTTTCCAAGCTGCTATAAAAGTTAAAAGGTAATTCTTTATAAAAATTTAAAACATCCTGAACAGCGTAAGCTGATAAATCTTGATTAGTCATAATAATTAAAGGTGCTTTTTAATTTCATTATAAAAGTTTTCGGCTAATTTTATCATTCCTAAATGTGAAAAATGTATTGTATCAACAAAATATTTTTCATCTTTGGGGATTAGTTTTGCGTTATCAACCATAGATAAATTATTTTTTTCCGCCAACCTTATTATTACTTTATTCTCCTCATCCATAATTTTTGAATAAACCTTGAAAATTTTTTTATCTTTAACTTTTTCATGTAGTATATGGCAAAAAGTACTTAATACGACTTTTATATTTTTGGATTTACAAATATCAATTATATACTGTAAATTTCTTTCAAACACTTTTAAACCACTTTGATAATCTAAATCCAGGTCAATTGGCTTCTTGTGAATTAGTTCAATTAAAGATTGTCTGGTATTGTAAGGAAACCAATGATTTATTAAGAAATTCAAAAACGAGAATGGCATTATTGGTATTTTAGAAGAGATTCGCATTTTATTGTATTCCTCACTTAAATTCTTTCTACTATGTGAATAATCATTTAAAAAATTTTCTGTAAGATAAGACTTTATATCCGCATGTCCGTGATAAATTATTATCATATCCGGCGATGTATCTAGTGATTGAAGTAAAAATCTTACCAAAATATCTGCAGAATTATATCCTCCTTGAGCACAATTATTTACTTCTATTTTTTCAGATATATTTTCTTTTAAAATCTTTTCCAGCTCTAACGGATATGAATAATTTACATCCTCATAATTAATATAATTTTGTGTTGTTGAGGCTCCAATACAATTAATTCTTATTCTATCTTTTGGTTTTGGAATTTCTACATCCCTATCTCCATTTATTCCGTTAAAAAAGTTGAAATTATTAGTTTTTAGGGCAGATGTCTTATATTTCCCGTAATGCAGAGGATAATTTGCTATCTTAGAGGGTGGCCCCTCAGTATTTTTTTTAAAAATATAAGGGATGTAAGGGTGAGGCTCAATGTGTAATTTTTCAAATTTAATTTTTGGAGGAGCTGAATAAAAGTACCGGTTAAATATATAAAACATAATATGAAAAGTTAATTCTAACACAGCGAAATAAATGGCTATTAAAATTAAAGTCAATAAATAAAAATTAAAATTAAAGTTAAAAAAATTTTTAGTTAAATATACAAAAATAAACGTGGATAATATTAATATTAAAGGACCATAAAAAGAGTTTTGTAAAATTACTCTTAAAGATTGGAAAAATTTCATCTAATAAAATTATTAATTACCAGAGAGGATAAATATCGTCAGGAGACTGTTTTTCACTTTTTTTAGAATTTTGATTATTGTCTGTACTATCTTTTTTATTTTTAGAAAACAAATTTTTAATAAACTCTAAAATTTTTTTTATCATACGTATTAATTATCATATGAAAATAAATTTTTCTATATAAATTTTTTTAATAATCTTTTTAGGTATATCTTTATATCAGTGTTAATTTTAATACTCGCATTTTGATCGTAGTATCTTATATCTAAACTATACCTCGGTTTAAGATCCAAATTATTCGATGTCGGTACAGACCTATGCACAGTTAAAGGATGAAAAATAAAACACTCGGACTCTTTGAGGTTAGCTGTGTGTATATCTTCAATATCTATTTTTTTTTCAATGTTTTGAATTTTGAAATAGCCCTGACCATCAACCCATTCATGATCATATAATTTAGTTTTGTGAGATTTTTTAATTACTTGTATAGAATTAGTTTCATCAGCACCATTAATAGAAAACCACAAGGTGGCTGGAAATTTATTAGTAATTGTTTGTTTTTTGCTTAAATGCCAAGTCCCTTCATCTTGATGCCAATTATAAAGAACTCTTTTTTGCTCAGGGAATCTAGCTCGAAAAGTCGAAATTTCAAATGCAATTGGGTTTGTAAAAACTTTTTTAAATGCGGACCTTACCTCTTCAGAATTAATAATTTCTTTTAATTCTCTTGACGTATTAACTTTTTCCATAATTTTTGACCAGCTATCTCCTTTTGGTACGATTTTAAAAGGTAGTTTAATTTTTTCACTAATTAATAAATTTTGATCATGATTAATTAATAAATCTTTTGTAAGATCATAAATTAGAGATTGGAGTGAAAAAAGTTTTTCACCTAAATCTAACTTTAAATTATCAGTAAATCCTCTTTCAAAAAAAATTTCTTTATTACTCATATTTTAGTCCAAGGTAATTTTTTGTTTTTTTTAATCATATTTTTTAACAAATCATGATCTCTTTTTGTGTCCATGCATTGCCAAAAACCATGATGTTTATATGCGAAAAGATTTTTTGTTTTTGCTAATTTTGTTAATGGCTCTCTTTCCAGCATTTGTTTTTTGCTTAAATATTTAAAAACATCCTTATTAAAAATAAAAAAACCTCCATTAATCCAGCCCGAACTTATTTGTGGTTTTTCAACAAATTTCTTTACCATATTTTTTTTTTTATGTAAATTTCACCAAATCTAGCAGGCGGCCTAACAGCCGTTACTGTTGCAATTTTTTTATGTTTATAGTGAAAATTTAACAACCTTTTTAAATTTACATTACACAATCCATCTCCATAAGTAACCATAAAACTTTCTTCTTTTATCAGTTGTTTTTTTGCCCTTAATAGTCTTTCTCCTGTCAAAGTATTTAAGCCGGTATCAATAAACTTTATTTTTGATTTAAATCTTTTTTTATCAAAATAATTTCTTATTATTTTGCCTTTATATCCTAATAATAGAATCACCTCATTTACATTTTGTTTGATATAAAAGTTAATTATATGTTCCAAAATCGGGATTCTGCCAATTTTTATCATTGGCTTCGGCTTATTATAAGTTTCCTGAGAAATTCTAGTTCCTAAACCACCACATAAGATAACAGCTTTCATGATTATTTTTTTTTCTTATACAAATATTCTACAAATCTTTTATTTACACCTCCTAAATAATTATTATTTGCAGAAACTAATTCGAAAGAGTTCTTATTAATATTAAATTCAGATGATCTTATTTCTGTATGACCATCTCTTTGGGCATACGAGACATCACTATTATCATGATAAAAGTATCTTTTAGTTATTCGATTAATTTGTTTTATATACTCATTAACAGTATCTATATTCATTTCGGAGAGACTTCTCGTATTAAAAGTAACATCTATTGTATTATTAGAAATTTTAGGGAGCATAAAATTAGGCATCAAAATTATATCATTATTAGATATAGTATTATCATCAATTGTATCAATCTTATCATTATAAAGTAACACTTTTCTGTTTTTAAAAGATTTCATTAGTAAATATTTGCTAAAAATTAGGACTTCTGGAATGTCAAGATTTAAATAAGTAAAATCTTTTCTATCTTTTAAAAGATAATAAGCTGTTCCACCAAAACCTCCGCCTATCTCACAAAAAGTTGGATTTTCTATATCTTTAGAAAATTCTTTTAATTTTACAGAATAATAAAAATGGCTACAAGAAGTTGGTAATAAAGTTGTATCATCTATTATATATCCCCAAGGATTACCAATATTAGGAAAATTTAGTTTTGAAATATTTTCTAATTTAATAAGTTTTCGTAACTTTCTGTAATCTCTATCGATATTGATAATAAATTCTACTTGTTCACTTTTTTTGGAATTTTTTAAATCATCGAAAAACTTATATATCCAAATACCTCTTATGCCATCATTCCTGAAGAAATTTTTAAAAAGACTGTCTATTTTTACAATATCTTCCTCATCCAGAGATTTAGTGTAATCTTTTTTAAATTTTTCAATATGATTTTTCCATGCCCCTAGAGGGATATAATTCAAGTTATTAATTGGATTTTTTTTTGCAAATTTAAAAGACTTAGCAATTCTTTTTAAAATTTCTTGATCATTTGTATCAATTTCTTGATTGTTGTTTCTTAAATTTCTTTCTTTTAAATCTAATTTATCCAAAGATAATCTCGATCTAAAAATATAAATAAAAAAATTAAATATTAGCTTTAATACCTTTTTTAATTTTATCATTATTATTAAAAAATTTTGTTTAATTGTTGTTTAATATTCCTAGATATTTTATTTGTAAAAAATTTTTTAGGGTTCTTTTTTGAAACATATTTCCAGTGACCATCTGATTTAAATTTTTTCTCAAAAAATATCAGGGGATTACTTTTTAATGAGTTAGATTTTATTTTTTTTTTTATTTTTTTCCAAATTTTTTTAAATTCTTTTACTTCATTATTGTGAATTTCATTTTTATTTAAATTAGGTAATATCAAACAACTTAAAAGAAAATATGCCAGATCAAAACCCCAAACCTCTCCTTTATTTTTAAAATTTTCCCAATCAATAATAAAAATATCATTCTTTTTGAAAATCAAATTGTCAAAAGTAAGGTCGCCATGTGCTGGGGTTTGCTTAAATTTCGGCCAAATTTTTTCATAATGTTTTATAACTTTTATAACGTATTTTTTATTTTTAATAATGTTGTTATGATAAGAAAATTTTAATCCATTAATTTTTTCCGTTTCTAATAAATTTGTAAAAAAATATTTTTTGTAATTATAAAAAATTAATTCTCTATTTCTATTTAGATACCAACTAAGTCCATTACTCTCATTTTCTAATAAATATTTACCATAACTTGAAAAAGAATATTTACTAAACTTCTTTTTGTGAATTTTATATAAAACAATAATAGCATTATAGTGTGGAAAAAATTTGATAATTTTTATATTAAATATGCTTGCAATAATTAAATGTATTAGTTTCATATAATTATTTTTTTAATAAATCTAAAAGATATTTTCTTGTTTTTAAGATTTGATTTTTATTATTTTTTTTTCCAAAGAAATAATTTTTAACCTTTTTTATTTTGTTAGCCTCATTTTTTGTCAAAAGTTTTTCTATAGTAAAAATAAAATCCTTTTTTTTATCGTGCAAATTAAGTGAGATTATTTTATTTCTTAATTGAATATCAAATGTCTTATTGAAGATCTTATTAATTACATACTCTGTATTTTTTGGTAAATTAAGTAATAGAGTTGGTTTAAGCATGTAAATTGAACTGAAAATAGAGCCACCGTAATCGGCAATTACTAGATCTGATCCTTTAAATAATTCACCAATTTTTCTGTCACTTTCGTTGTCAACTAAAAAACCATTTTTTTGGAGTAAATGAAATAATTTTTTATTGTAATTTAACGTTTTAGTGTGTGGTCTAATTATTATATTATAATTATTTTGAAGTTTTTTAATTATTTCCATCCAAAATATTATATTTGTGCCGACCTCATTTTTTGTATCTATATGCGTTGGTATCCAAAAAATAATTTTTTTTTTATTTTTTATACCGAAAAGTTTTTTAATTTTTTTTTTTGCTGTACGAGAGCTGATCTTCAAATTATCGTAGCGGGGGTAACCAATTCTAAACACCTCAGATTTAAAAAATTTTTTTTTTATTAGCTTCGAGTCTAATTTTCCATGAGTAAAAAATATATCATAATTTTTTTCCCATCTATTATCAGGGTAACTTTTATAATTTAAATCCATGGTCCAAGGAAACTTAATTGATATTTGGCTTATAGATTTTTCAATAAAACTTTGTATGTATATGTTTTGAGATCCTGAACATGTGAATGGTCTATTAAAAAAAAAGATAAATATATTATCTAATTTTATAAACTTAATTATTTTTCCAATAGTGTGAAAATATAAAAATTTAATTATCGAGATAACATTATAAGTTTTTGCTCCAGTTTCACCAGTTGAAATTAATACTTTATAATTGAATTTATTTTTTATTTGAGAAAGCTTTTTAAATTTTAATTTTTTTTTTTTTAAACCTTTTTCAATGTTCTTCAAGTTATTTTGACGTATTATAGCTGTGTTAGATAAATCGTTGGTTATAATTTGTAATTTATTTTTTGGAATTACAGATATAAGGCTAGAATACATATCGATCTCTCTTGCCCAATTTATGAGCAAACCAATTCTATTTACCTTTTTCATTTTAACTAATGTTTAAGCAAACCCTTTTTTCTGAGTTTTTTCCTGATTTCTGACGCAGCGATATTTCTAAATTTTAGAGGTGTCAAAATTTGTTCGATTTTGTAACCAACTTTTCTACCATAAATTACCTTTACAATATTTGGTGCTTTAGTGATTTTAAATCTTCCTCCAAATTGATGCAAATCTTTTTCTATATTCTTTTTAACTTTTTTGAAAGTGTATGGATTACTTTTGCTTAATCCTCCTACATCTTTTACTTGAATATTTACCTGTAAATTTTGAGCTACGATATTTTCAAAAAGTTTTCTATGTCCCTCATGCCATGGTTGATATCTTCCTAACATTTGAGCTGTTGGTTTCTTATTGTCCCAATTGTATTTATTAATTTTATCAAGAGCTATTACTTTCCAAAATTTAGAATCTTTAGAAGTAACTCTTAAATTGTATTTTTTTGGTTTTTTAAAGATAGGATTTATATCATCTAAATGTTTTCTGATATGCCTTCCTTTTGTAATAGTATCCATCCAAATAATAAAATCTGCTTTAAAAAATTTAAAAGAATCTTTATTAGGACAAATGAAGTCTATTACTACATTTTTACCTTTGGCCAAAATTTGATTAGCCAAATTATTTAGCCTTTTGGCCTGTCTTATTCTACCTTCTTTTGTAAAATCCCAATCTTTATATTTATTTCTCACTTTATCTCCATTTAGCCAAGAGGCACCTAGCTCTTTATAAATTTCTTTTGCTAAAAATGTCTTTCCAGCACCTGGCAAACCCATTATCAAAATCTTAATTTTTTTTTTCATTTATTTTTTTTTTTAAATACTTTTATTATTTTTGTTAAAATTTTTACACATTCGATTGGATATTTGCCCATTGCTGTCTCTCCCGCTAAAACTAAAACCTTTGCACCCATTTCAAGTGAATTATATATATCGTTTACTTCAGCTCTTGTCGGATAAGGGTTTTTGATCATGGTTTCGAGGAAATTTGTTGCTACTGCTATTTTGATTTTTTTTTTACTTTTTTTTGATTTTTTAAAGATAAGTCTTTGAGCAAAAGGAACATTTTCAATTCCAATATCTTTTGATAAGTCTCCCCTATCGATTAAAAAATTTTTTTCTTTTTTAAAAAAATAATCTATGGATTTAAGTCCTTTCAATGTTTCAATCTTAAAATATTTGTTCTCATTAGGTAGTAGTTTACAAAAATTATCAATATCACTTTTAGAATTGGTAAATGATAATGCATAATTTTTTAATAGATGATTTTTAGCTATTTTAATTGCTTCTAAGTCTTTGTCTGTTACATAATCAAGTTGAATTTTTCTATTATTTAAGTGAACACCTTTATTGTTTTCGATCGTCCCTGATCTTGTGCAAATTAGTTTTAAAATATTGCTATTTTTCTCTATAACTTTTAATTGCAATCCTTCAAATCCTATGTCTAATAAATCCCTTTCTTTGATTAAATCGAAAACTTTTTCAGGATATAAATTATAGTTACCTTTATGTTTATGTATCTTTACTATAGATTTTGTTTTAATATTTCTCTTTTTTTCTGGCGAACTTGTTTTCATTCTTATTTGCGCCCCCTCAGTGTCAATGCAAATTGGAACGTTGCAATTTTTTTTAATAAATAAAATTTTATTCTCTAGTTTATTTAAACTAACATGAGACATATTTAATCTAACTAAAGATACTTCTCTTGTTCGATTTACAAAATTTAAAAATTTCTTGTTTAATGAACTTGGCCCGAGAGTTACAAAAATTTCAATTTTATTCATTAATTTTATTATTTATGTTTCTGCAATAATTTTTACAAAAATTTTTTACTTCATTTTGTAAATTTTGATTTTGCCACCAACTATTTAAATTATTTTCTATATACTTCAAATGATTTATTAAACTTTTCTCAGTAGTGTGAACTATTTTTATCTTCTTAAGTTTTTCAAATTTATTTATAAAGTCTTTTCTATGTTCTGATAATTCCTTTTTAGCTAATAAAAGACAGGGTTTATTTGCAGAGAGCGCCTCTAAGAATGCTGTGGTCTCAGTAGCAAAAATAACTAAATCATATTTATCAATGGCCTTTGTAAATTCAATCTTATTATTATCAAATTTAGTAATATTAAATTGTTTTTTTAAAATTTTAGATGTTTGATTATCAAGAGTTTTTTCATTAGGCGGTGACCTATAAAAAATAGATGTTTTTTTATTTCTATTAAATAAATCAACAATATTAAAGAGAGAATCATAATATAATTTTACTTTTTCACCCCAAATAGTCCCTGTATGATTTTCCAATCTATAATGATAATAGCTTGCCAAAACAAAGAGTATTTTTTTACAATTTTTTGATTTTTTTGTGTTTACTTTTATATTATTAAAATTAAACAAAGGAACAATATTCTTATTTTTACCCTTCCACCCCCAAGTAAAGAAATTATTGGATAATTTGGTCTCTAATTTTTCAGCATAAGAGTACTTAGTTGAACCATAATGGCATCCGTGTTGAAGAATATTCAAATTTACTGCTTTCCTCGAATTTAGATTGGCTAACCAAAATTTAAAATCGCTATCATGTTGTAAACCTACGGATGTATATACTTCTCTTGGATTTAATTTACTAAAATAAATGTTATAATTTTTTTTAAGACTATTAATTTGTTCTAAATAAAATTTAGGAACAAATTCATAAAATAATTCTCGTAATAAAATTTCAAAATTATCGATTTTCTTGTAGTTAGTTGTAAATTCCATTTTTCTAATTTTAGAATTTTTTTTTGGATAATTTAAGCTAACATAAAAGTTATGTTTTATTGGTATAATTTTGAAATATTTTATGAAACTTAAATAAGATGAATTATCTTTTAAATAAAGATTGAAAATTATTTTTTTGTTTATAGGATTTACAAAATTAGAAAATAAAAATTTTTTTTTAGGTTTTTTTTTATTAAATTTTTTAATTTTGGTTATATTTTTTGACGACAAATTTATATATATAATTTTGAATCTATTTTTTATATTCAATTTATCGATTATTATTGAATATAAAGCCAAATTCCATTCATCTCTATTTGAATTAAATATAAAATTCTGATTGTCCTGAGTAATTAATGAATATTTCGAATATTTAAGTAATTTTATTTTTTCAAATTTTTTATCTTTTAAAAAAAGTAAATGACAGTATCTATCATAAAGCACACTAATATATCTATGCAACCAATTTCCGATGAATATTTCCCAAGATTTTTTATTCCATTTCAAATCAAAGTTTTTTTCAAAATTACTAAAAACATCTTCAACTAGCCTTTCGTAATAAAAATCACATTTTTGACTTTTTTGTAAATCACTAGGTAGACTTAATTTAGCTGAAATATATTTTAGTTTTTTGTTTTGTTCTTTATTGCACCACGGGCCTAAACAAAAATTGCCTCTTGGAAAAAAACTTTCCTTTAAACCAGTTAGCACTAGATTTTTCGACATTACCTAAATTTTTGCTAAGAAAAATGAATAATTACTTTTTTTCTCATCAATTATTATATTGCCTGAGAATATAAATTTTAAATTAAAAAATTTTTTTATTTCTTTAAGATTTGTAAAAAATTTTTTACCATATTTTTGTTTTTTTTTGTCATACATAGTAAGAGAATGAATAAGAAATGAATTTTTTTTTAATGTTTTTATATTTTTTAAAAATTTTTTTAGCTTTGGCAAAACGTACCAACTAACATCACTCATTATATATATATCAGGGTTCATTTTTTTAATAAGTTTTGAGTTAAGCAAATCAGAGCAAAATATATTTTTTCTTAGTCTGGGAAATTTTTTCTTTGATTTGTTTATTACTGTTTCAGATATATCGATACCATAAACCTTAAAACCATTAGATTTAAGTTTTTCTAGTATTTGAGGATAGCCACAACCAATCTCTAAAACAGTAATTTTTTTTTTACTACATCTATTTCTTGCCTCATTACAAAGGTTAAAGATAATTTGATAATTTAATTGAAAATCGTTCTTATTATTTTTAACCAGGTTCCAAGGATCTTTATACTTTTTGTACATCTCGTTAAATTTGCCTATAAATTTTCCATTTTTAATAACGTAGTCTTGATAACTCATATATTTATTTTTTTAGTAAGTTCCATTTCAAAGGCTTATCCTCTGAGATATTTGCTTTAGCTTTCATGTTAAGAACTTTGTCCCAAAATAAAGGGCTTATTCCTGTGCCAGGTCTTTTACAAATTAAATCAAATTTGTTTAATTTTTTTCCTTTTGGAATGAATACATTAGCGTAGATGCTTCTTCTTGCAAACTTAACTGATTTCAATTCGCTCATTAATGGTTTTTTTTCAAGCTTTCCTGTCTTGATTTTATACTTAGTTATTAATTTCCTAAATACGCTTAGATCTTTGTAATTCATAGAATGATAATGATCGTTTCCTTTAAGATTTTTATTATCTGTGAAATGCTTTTCAAATATTTCAGCTCCAAAAGTATACGCAATAAATAAGCTTGTCATATTGTTATCTGGTAAAGTATGATCTGAATAACCAATAATATTTTTTGGAAATATTTTTTTCAAATTTTTAATCATGCCTAAGTTAGCATCGATATCTTTGGTAGGATAATTTAATATACAATGCATTATAGAAACATCTTTTGCTCCGTTTTTATTAAGTATACTTAAAGCATTTTTTATTTCTTTAATCTCAGATGCGCCAGTAGATATTAGAACTGGTTTCTTAGTTTTTGCAATATTTCGTAAAAGAGGTAAATTGGTAATATCTGCAGATGCTATTTTAAAAAATGGTACAAGTTTTTTTAGCATATCTACTGATTGAGAATCAAAAGGAGTTGACAAAAATTTAATTTTTGTTTTTTTACAATATTTTTTTAAAATTTTATATTCTTTGTACCCAAATTTGTCATACTTTTTAAAAAGCTTATATTGACTTTTTGTCTTTTCTTCTTTTTTGTCCCAGTAAGCAGGAGAATGTTTTGAAGCTAATTTTTCAGCTTTATATGTTTGAAATTTTACCGCATCTGCTCCTCCTTTTTTTGCAAGTAAAATTAATCTTTTAGCCCTTTTGACAGAACATTCATGATTAACTCCTATTTCTGCAATTATGAAAGGTTTTTTAAGACTATGAAAATATTTACTTGTCATTTTTATTTAAAAGTTTTGAAAATTTTTTAAGTCTTTTAATATTATTGGTAATATTTTTTGTATGTCTTCTATATCTATAAAGAGGTAGTTGTAATCTTAAAATCTTATATTTCTTTTCGTATCTTTTTCTAAGCTCTTCATCCTCTTTTAATAAGAATTTTTCATTATATAAACCAAGATTTATTAGATGAGATGTTTTAAAAATGATACCACACGCTATTGGCTTTTTTAAACAATTTTCTCTGGATAAAACTTTTTCTTTATCATCCACAACTAAATAATCACAACTAACACCATCTATTTCCTCACTATTTTGTTCCATAAACTCGAGCAAGAAAAAAAGGAAATTTTTATTCACATAATCATCTGAGTCTAGTCTAACAATATATTTTGACTTAGAAGATTTGATGCCTAAATTTAAAGAATGTGGTAATCCTTTATTTTTTTTACTAACTATAGTTTTTATGTCTTTTCCAAATGTTTTAATTACTTTTAAAGAATTATCTTTACTTCCATCATCTACAACTATTATTTCATATTTTTTTTTATCTAAAGATTGATCTAAAATTGAACGCAAACATCTTCCGATGAACTTTTCGTGATTAAAACAAGGAATAATAACTGAAATTTTATACATTACTTTTTTTTGCCAGGATATGATTTTTATCAAGATATTCAACTTGATTAAAACCCATTTCAATTAATTTTTTTTCTATAGCTTCTTCAGGATGAGGAATATTATCCAGCTTTAAAGCGTCTGGATGAATTTCCACAAATATATATTTCAATTTTTGATATTTTCTATTTAAACCGTTTAATATTTTTAATTCTGCTCCCTCGGTATCGATTTTGATAAAATCAGGTTCTTTAGCTAAACCTTTATCTAATAAATCATCTATCTTAAAAGTCTCAATAGTCTGTACCTCTTGTTTTTTTGTTTTAGAGGGTGCAAGTGTTCTTTCAAATAAACTATGAGTGTCTTTATCCGGCCTTATATAAAAATTTGCCTTGGAAGTTTCACTGCTTAAAGCATAAGGAAATACTTTTGTATTGTAAACTTTGTTTAACTCTATATTCTTTTTCAAGTACTCAAATCCTATTTTTTCTGGCTCAAATGCATAAACATATCCTTTATCTCCAACTGCTTTTGCAAACGGTATCGTATACATCCCCACATGCCCTCCAATATCAAAAATAATCATGCCTTTTTTTATATTTTTGAAGAGCTTTTTAAAAAATAAATTTTCATGCTGAGAACCTATTCTTAAGTGATAATAATTTAAAGGCGAAAATGCTTGAAATTTTAAATCCAGTCCAGCGTAATTTACATCTATTAAACCTTTGTTTTTTTCATAATCATTGAATGATTTTTCTTTAATTTTTAAATTTTTTTTAAAATTTAAATAATTTCTTGGATAATTGATTAATTTATATAATAAAAAAATAATTTGATAAATTATTTGATTTTTTTGTAAAATTTTTTTTAATTTTAATTTAAATTTAATCATACTTTAAAGCTTCTGCTATTTTCTTACTTGTTGTTTTTACGTTTATATTATTTTGCCTAATGAAATTTTCTAATAATTCAAAATCTTTTTTAGTATTGATATCTAATCTAATATTTTTTTTACGATAAATTTTTTCAACTGGAACAGGTTTAATTTTAAATTTTGATCTATCATAAAAATATTTTGTTACATGTTCTAGATTTTTTTTATTTTTGGTTTTTAAAATATTACTCTTTAACAAATTGGATGAAAAAATTTCTGCTCCCAGGCCGTCAATACAATTAAACTTAAATTTTTTTTTAGGTGTGTGGTTAAAAGCCAAATCACACTTATTTTTTCTAAAAAATCTTATTAATTTATCCAAAAATTCCGGGGCGACTAGAGGATTGTCGGCACAAATTCTAATTATATTTTTAACTCTAAATTTCTTAGCTACCTGGCAATATCTTTTCATTACATTATTTTGTTCGCCAAAATAAACTTCAATTTTATATTTTTTCGCAATTTTTTTGAAAATTTTATCATTTTTACTTTTTGTTGTGGCTAGAATAATTTCGTCTATTAAATTCGATTTTTTAGTCCTTCTTATCACCCAATCAATCACTTTTAATTTATATAATTTTTTCAAACTTTTTTTTGGAAATCTTTTTGATCCAGTTCTGACCTGTATTATAGCCACATTATTATGATATTTCATTTATCAGTTAGAGAACTTCAACCAATGCTTTGAATATTTTATTTGGGAATTCTCTCTTCATCTTAATATTAACAGGAATAGAAATTGATCTAGAAATTATAGAATTTGAAGCTCTAAAACATTTTTGAAGATTTCCGTGTTTTTTTTTAAGTTCAGGCATATGTGACCAGTGTTTTGAAAAATGCCAGGTTGTTGCCTCGGGAAGAATTTTGGTAAAAACTCCTTTTTTATTTAATGCTTTCCTGCATTTTTTAGCAATACTTCTATTTTTAACAAAAAAAATTAGCGACTCGAATGTTTCTTTATTTTTTTTGGGCACATTTCTTAACTCAATATCTAAAGATTTTATTTTTTTCCAAATTAACATTCTATTTTTTTTATGAAGTTCTAAAATTTTTTTTAACTTTCTTAGTTGAGCTAATCCTACAGCTGCTTGTAATTCCGTCATTCTAAAATTAAATCCACTTTTTTTCCTGCTATCTTCCCATCTTGCTAAATTTGGGTTATTTTCATGACCGTGATCATGCCAAGCTTTAGCTGATAAATAATCGTTTTTATTTTTAAAAAGTATCATTCCGCCCTCACCTGTGGTCATACTTTTCGCAAAATCAAAGCTAAACGTTCCCATTCTACCCAAAGTGCCTAATCTTGCTTTTCCATAAAAGCCACCACATCCCCACGCGGTATCCTCAATAATAGAAATTTTTCTTTTTTTACAAATTTTTATTATTTGATCCATATGAGGTGAAACACCTAACATATGAACTACTATTACGGCTTTTGTTCTTTTATTGATCAATTTTTCAAGTTTCAAAGGATCTAAGTTGAGAGTTTTGTCAATATCACAACAAACTGGTTGCAAACCCGACTCTATAATAGCTTCAACAGTGGCAACAAATGTAAAACTTTGAGTAATAACTTCATCTCCTTTTTTTAAATTTAAAGAAGCTAGAGCTACTCTTAAGGCCGCTGTACCAGATGTAACTGCTAGAGCATAATTTGAATTCATATATCGAGCAAAATTTTTTTCAAATTTTACTGTTTTAAAATTTTTCCTTAATTTTTCAAATCCTTGCCTGAATAAAACTCCACCCTCGTCGAAAATTTTTGTAACTTCTCTTTTTTCTTTTTTTCCTATCAGCTCATATCCTGGCATTTATTTTCCTTTTAAACTTTTTTTTAATAAGAGTTGATAGGCTTTTGATCTAAATTTATCAAAAGGATCATTTTTAGAAATATATCTTAAAGTAAATCCTCTCCTTGGTTTGTCTGAAAGATTTTTTTGGCTGCCATGAACTACTAGGGAACTGTGTATGAGGCAATCTCCTAAGCTAAGCTTTGGATATATTTTTTTGAAAATTTTCATTGATTTCAGATACTTCAATTTTTGTGACGTACCTGGAACGTAAGAGACTTCATGTTCTAACAAACCTAATTTGTGGGAACCCCTAAAATAAAATATACCACCATTCTTTTTACTAGAATTATTTAATGCGATCCAAATAGTTATTCCAGATCCTTTTTGTGTGCACCAGAAAAAATTATCTTGGTGAACAGGTATTGGTCTTCCTACTTTTGCAGGTTTAGCAAATAATTCAGCACCAAATTTTTTTGGTTTAGATCCTAATATCAACTTTGCAATTTTTTTGATTTTTGAATTTTTTTGTAAGTTTTGAACTAGATTAAAGTTACTTATATTGTGGACTGAACTCAAAATATTTTTCTTTACGAAATGAGTATTTTTTTTTGGAATATTAATTCTTTTTTGTAAAAATTTATCAATTTTTTTGTTAAAAAATTGAATTTCTTCTTTGGAGAAAATTTTTTTTGCAATAAAAAAACCATCACGTTGGAAATTTTTTTTTAGATTTTTCATAATTTTAATTTCTTAATCTTTTAATCAATCTTAAAACCCTTACTGGAAAAAAAATTATTTCCAACAATATCAATTTTATTAAAAAAAAGTTGAAATTTAAATTAAAAAAGTCCTTAAAATTGAATTTTTCAATCTGCAGGGACACAGGCAAATCAATTTTGATATTATGATTATTTTTATCTTTTAATCTCATAAGGTTTTTTAGATATTCATTATTTGTTTTTTTTATATAAGGTAAATTCTCATTCGCAACATCATCTCTATTGGTTTTTTTTGGAAAAAAAGGAAAAAATAAGGTTATATATTTTTCCTTTTCGTCTTTCTGAATATTTTTTTTTCTACCATGCCAAGTTTTGTGAAACCAAAAGTAATAGTCACCAGAATCTCCTGTAATATCAGTTGAGATTTTTGAAATTAAATTTACTAATTTCTTACTATTCCAACTTAAATAATTTGCTATTCTTCCTGGAAATTTATGTGAAGATCTTAACATAACCGTTGATCCTTTTTTTTGTGGTGTAAGTAAAAATAAAAGACCAGTTTCACCAATTGCATCTTGATGCAGTTCTAGGCCCTGATCACCTTTAGATGAAATTCGTGCAGTAGGTGCCATCATCATGTAATCTTTACCAAGTAACAATTCTAATTTCTCTTTTATATATTTATTTGTAAGTATTTTTTCTAAAATAAAATCTAATTCTGAGTTATCTCCAACCAAAGGTAAAAAAGGTGAAGCCTTATTTTCTCGAATCTGTTTTGATATTAGAGCTTCAATATTTATCAAAAGAGAATTTAAATCATTTTTATCCAAAATGTTTTCTTCTCCTTTTACGAATCCATCTGATAAAATTTTATTTAAAAAGTTACTCATATTCTGTTTTTTTTTAAGTTTAATCCAGTTTCTCGTAAAAATTCAAACAGTTTTTCCTTTGTTGGTTTGAAGCTTAAAAAACTTCTTTTACATTTTTTTTTTTCAAATTCAAAACTTTTAAGATCTAGGCTTAATAAACTAAGTATCTTTTTAGAAAATATCTCAGAGTTATAGTCTAGACAACAAAATAAGGATTTTTTATCAAAATAATCTGGGTTTAATTTAAAGTTTAAAAAAGAAAAAAAAATTACCTTGTAATTTAAAGCGAGCATTTCTTTACCTAAACTCGAAATATTGGTTATAAATAAACTATCCTTATTTTTTAATGAATGAATAAGTCTATTATAAATATCTAAACTGATTAAATTGTATTTATCAAAAAAATAATTTAAGAAAAGTTTTTCTTTTTTTAATCTTTTAGAGCTCTTCTCGTTTTTTTCTAACAAGCTATTTTCAAATCTACCAATGATAGTAAGATTAAAATTATTTTTTTTTACTATCTTTTGCAAAGTGATACAAAGCATGAAAAATTCTAACGCTTGTCTGTCTCTTATATTTAAATTAATTTTTTTATTTATAAATTGATTATATATTGAAAGAATCTTATTTATTTTTTTTTCTTTAGACAAATTGTTTAAAAATTTTTTTTCAAAATCAAAGCTTATCTCCCCTATGGAAGAAATTAAAATAATTCTTTTTGATTTTTTAAATTCATCGTTTAAACAATTCCACTTTTTTTCTCTTTCTAACACAATATATGATTTTAATGCTCCAAAATTTATAAATTCACAATTTGTAATTTTATTTTTAAGTTTATAATTATCCCACAAATAGTATTTATCATATCCTGCAATTAATTTTCTTCTATCCATGTGAGAGGCTCTCATCGAATGCTGAAGACCTATTAAAACAACTTTTTTTCCAAGAATTTTTTTAAGTTCTTTACCTATTTTTGAATAATCAAGAAAACAAATAATTCTAGTTATTTTTTTCTCAATAATCAAAGGTGTAACTAGAGATAAAGTCAAAAGAAGTCTAAAATTTTGATAACTTGGAAAAAATTTAAATATTAAAGTAAAAAAAAGTATAAAACTTTTAATTAGTAATTTTTTTGAGTAGAGATTTTTATTTAAATCAACAAATAAGTAATTTTTTTCGAAATGTTTACTTAAATCACTCGTATCTGGCCCACATATTAAACATGAATAATTTTTTTTAATATCAACCTCATTAAAAAAATTCGAGAAGTTATTCATTAAAAATCAGTCAATTTTTGAAATTGATCCTTCTTTCAATAAGAATTTAACATTACAATATTTTAATGTTGAAGTTCTGTGGGTAATTATTATTATTGTTTTATTATTCTTATATTTCATCAATTTTTGTAAAATTAGTTCTTCTGTTTTAATATCCAGGGCACTTGTAAACTCATCCATAAAAATTATGTTTGGATTTTTGTATAACGTTCTTGCAATAGCTATTCTTTGCCTCTCACCCCCAGAGAGCTCCAAGCCGTCGACTCCAACTCTGGTCTCTAAACCTTTTGGCAAACTGTCGAGTTTGTCATTTAAATTGGCAATTTCGATAGCCTGTGCCAATCTTTTTTCATCATCTTCATTGTTTGATAAATTAAAAGTAATATTATTTTTGATAGTATCATCAAGTAAAAATATATTTTGTGATATATGGCCAGTTTCTTTTCTCCATAAATCAATATCAGTAAAAATACTTTTTCCCTCAAAAAATATATTACCTTTTTCAGGGCTTATTAAGCCTAGCATAAGATGAAAAAAAGTTGTTTTTCCAGATCCGGTTGGACCCATAATTCCAACGATACTTCCCTTATTAATTTTTAAAGATATGTTTTCAAGAGATTTAAAATTAGAATTAGGATATTTAAATGAGAGATTACTAATCTTAATAAACTCGTTGTTAAAATGTTCGTCGTTTTTTTGAAATATATTTAAATTTTGAGAATACCGATCTTTATTTATATTATTCAATTCTTTACTAATGAATTCAACGCTTGGAGAGAACATTCTCAAATACCCGAATGAGGTAGTTAGCGAGTTGAATGCTGGTATAAATCTTATAACTAAAACTACATAAACAGAGAGCAAATTAAACAATGTCTGAGTATCTTTATAGATATAATAATAAATATAAGAAATTAAAAGAATTAAAGTAACTGCTATTATTTCTAGAATTATTTTTGGAAATTTATTACTTAAATCCCAGAAAAAGTGATTTGTTTCATATTTGTTGATTTTTTCATAAAACTTATCTTTAACCTCTTGTTCTTTTGATAAAATTTTAATATCTTTTATTGATCCATAACTTTCATATAAAGTTTTAATAATTTTACTTGAAATTTCTTGATTAAGTTTTCCCCAGCTTCTTATTTTGGGTTTCATGAAAGAAAAATAAAACAAAATAAGAATTAAAAAAAATGAAAAAATTAAAATAGCATTTAATATGTTGACTGAAAGCATGATAATCAAAATTACAAATAATGCGACCACATCTCTTGCCAAAATACTAACAAACTCTAGGTAAGATGCTGTATGTCTAACATCATGTAATGTGGTTCTTACTAATTCTGATGGATTTTTTTTTGTATGTTTTAAATATGGCATAGCCATATAATAATCAAAAAATAGCTTCGATAAATTTGTATTAAAGTTTTTATAAAATTTTTTTTCACGATAGATTATAAAACTTAAGAAAAAATTTTTTAAATAAAAACTCAATACAACTAAAATTGCCGCTGCACTTACAATATTGTTAATATCTAATTGAGTACTATTTATATTTAATGTAATTAAAATACTCTTTAATTTTTCAAACACCAGTTCGGGTGATAGTATTGAAGCAACAAATATTGGAATAGAGATTAAACTTGTAAATTCTAGAAAAAAATTAATGATGTTTGCAAATAAAAATACTTTAAATTTAGTATATTTATTTTTTCCTAAAATATGTTCAATTTTTGCTATCATATTAATTTGAAAATTTCTTTATTCTACTTTTTGAGTAAGAACCAATTATAATTATCTTGATTATATTTCTTGTCTTCCGACCATATGAAACCATAATCAACTATTTTTAATTTAAATTGATCTTTAATATCTTTTGCAAAGTCCCTTTTGAACAAAACGTTTGAATGCCCTCTGTATTTAATAGAGGTAGGAGTATCATTAAAATACTCCGCTATTAAAATATATTTTTTCGAAAGATTGTACAATTTTGAATAAACTTTTTTTAAATATTTAGGATTTATGTGTATCAATACTCCAACTGTCATTGTTAAATCATATTTTGAAAATTGTTTTGTATTGCATTTTAATATTGAATCATTGACTACTTCATGTCCTTTGGAAAAAGCTTTTTTAAAAGCAAATTTGTTTATTTCTATACCTGCTGTAACTATCTTTTTATCAATTGATTTTATTAGATCTAAGTTATTACCAACATTTGTTCCTACTTCAAAAATTGATTTAATTTTTATTTTTTTATTAATGATATTTTTTAAAAAATTTTTTTTATAGTTTTGATGGCGTAAGCTATATTTAGTCCCAAATTTACCTTTCCAAAATTTTTCTTGATGCGTTGTCATTAAAATTTAGTGTTTTTATCAAGATATCTTATTAATTTCTTATTTGTTTTAAATATTAGCTTACAATTTTTATTAATATTCCTTAATTTTCTATCTTTATCCATTATATGAAAAATATTACTTAGATTAACTTTGAGTTTTTTTTTATTTAATTTTTCATATAGAAGATTGAACATCTTTAAATCTTCTTTGTAATCAAGTGTTAATCGGTAATTCCTCGATAAGTTTTTAGGTAATGTAACATTATTAACCTTAAAATATTTTTTGTTACTCATTACATACCAAGTCATATATTCAGATAAAGAAGTGTCCCTTTTTTTCTTTTTGATAAACTTCAAAGTTGACAAATTATAAATTTCGGCAGATGTACCTGGTGCAGAATTATTTGCATAGGTAAAATCTGCACCTTTTTCAAAATGAGAATTGATTAAAAAATCAATTATTTCTTCAGAGATATAAGGACAATCTGCTGTACCTCTAATTATAATATCCAAATGATATTTTTCAGCTGCATTTATATATCTACTAATTACATCTTCAGGGTGGCCGCGAAAAATTTTAATTTGTTTATCATTAATATTTTTTTCTAATATATCATCTTTTTTTAGGTAAGAGGTCGCTAATATAACCTTTTTTGATAATTTAATCTTTTTACAGCTTTCCAAACATCTTGAAATTGAGGTTTTTTTAAAAATTTTTCTTAAAGCTTTATTTTTCAATCGAGATGACTTCATTCTTCCTGCAATGATAGTTCCTATTTTTGGCTTAACAAAAAAAGAATCTTTCAAAGAAGAAAATTTTTTTACTTTTCTAGATAAAATATATCTTTCTCCAATTTTTTTCTTTAAAATTTCATAGCTTAGTCCGTTATCTGGTGTCCTTCTAAAGATAAGATCAGAATTACTTATTAAGGAACCCTTATTAAGATCTTTATTTGCTATAGGTAATATAATTGTAGAATTTAAATATTTTTTTTCTGCCTTAGAGTTAAAGTCTTTTCTAATAAAGTTTTTTAGTTTTGTTTTTAAATTATAATTTTTTGTCTTAATGTTCTCAAAAATTTTATTTATTTCATTTGGGTTAGCAGCGGAATGAAAATCATATTTTGATTTATCTCTATCTAAGCATAAATGCTTCTCAACATAATCATAACCAAATTTAAACGCAAATACTGGTAAGTTCAAAAAATCTTTATCGGAAAAACCAAGATGATCGGCAAAACTTGTCTCACAATTATCTAAAATTGGCTTAATCATTTTAATTTTGTTGATATGAATATATTTTTTTTCAGTAGGATAATTTTGAAAACCAACTTGAATAATAGGTTTTGTATTAAATTTAGCAGTCATTTTTTTTATCAAAAATTTAATTTGTGAATAATCATGACCAGCGACATTTATCAGTATTTTTTTATTATTTAATTTAAGTTTTTCTAATTCAGAAATTAGTTCGCGGTTATCCAAAACTGAAGACTGAAGCTTAATTCCGTGTATTTTACTAAAGTTTTCTTTTAAAATTTGAACTCCGTAAATGTCGAAAATATCAAGCCATATATCTATTTTTAGCTTCGAGGAATCAAATATTATTTTTTTCCATATGTTTTTATTAAAAAAGAGTTTTTGATAAACCTTATGCCACTTGTATGATTTAACAGATAAGTATTTTTTTGAAATTATTTGATACTTTAACCCTACATTTTCAACTTCGTTAAAATTTATTTTATTAAAAAGCTTATAGATATTAGATTTATTACCATTATGTGAGTTTGCTAACTCTAAAATTAGATATCTTCTTTTAGACATTTAAGAGTTAAAAAGAATGGTCTCCGCAGATAGAACCCTTTTGTTTATTTAATGATAACCAAACTACCTCT
>MDTG01313248.1_pt1 | contig 25048 bp, 16 predicted proteins | sample 811421 | NCBI WGS metagenome assembly MDTG01 (sample SAMN05326645, study PRJNA326480) | marine metagenome | isolation source: seawater | place: Pacific Ocean: South East | collected 2011 | reverse complement strand
TATTGATTTTGGAATCAGAGAAGGCCTCAATGGAAATACCAGCTGAAGTTTCTGGTGAAATCAAAGAGATTCTGGTAAAGGCAGGACAAGAAGTTAAGACTGGACAATTGCTGATAAGAGTAGAACAACTAAAAAATGAACTTGAGGTCAGTAAAAAGAAAACTCCCTTAAAAGAATCAGAAACAAGACAAGAACAAAATAAAAAAACACCAATATTGTCTCCTGTTCAACCCGCACAAATGTCCCCAGGGAATGTTTTTGCAAGCCCAGGTGTTCGCAGACTGTCACGGGAGCTCGAAATAGATTTAGGTATCATAGGGGGAACCGGACGAAAAGGAAGGATAACAAAAGAGGACCTTCATTCCTACATAAAAAATAAGTTGCTTTTAGCAGAGAAGGGGCACGATCCAAAAAGTGCACGTCCTCAAATAGATTTCTCTATATGGGGCGAAGTCGAGACAAAGAAATTAACTAAAATTAATCTTATTACTGGAGAAAGGTTGCAAAACGCATGGAAAGCTATACCTCATGTAACGCAGTTTGACTCAGCCGATATTACTGAACTGGACGTTTTCAGAAAGAGCTTAAAAAAAGACGCTAAAAAAAATAATGTAAAAATCACTTTTTTACCATTTTTGATGAAAGCAGCAACCTATGTCCTAAATGAGATGCCTGCATTTAACAGTTCATTAGACCACACCGGGAAAAATTTAATTACAAAAAATTATTACCATTTAGGGGTAGCTGTAGATACGCCCCAAGGGTTGACAGTGCCAGTTATTCGCAACGTTGATAAAAAGTCCATATTTGATCTTTCAAAAGAATTAATGGAAATAAGCGCAAGGGCAAGGGAAAAAAAATTAAGACCGGATGATTTGAAGGGAGGGACCTTTACTATTTCTAGCTTGGGCGGAATTGGGGGAACCAATTTCACTCCAATTATAAATCCTCCTGAAGTAGCAATCCTTGGTGTCTCAAAAAGCAAATGGGAGCCAGTCTATGATAAAGCCAATGACAATTTCATACCTAGATTGGTCCTTCCTTTTTCATTATCCTACGATCATATGGTAATTGATGGCGCGGCTGGGGCTACATTTACGTCTAAGTTCTCCGAGTTCCTAAAAAACGTGAAAAATTTTAAAAAAACAAATGAAGATTAATGGTAGAAGAAAATAATTTTGATATTATTGTAATTGGATCTGGACCCGGAGGATATGCTTCGGCATTTCGCGCAGCAGATTTAGGTAAAAGGGTTTTGCTGATTGAAAGGGACAAAGAGCTTGGAGGCGTTTGTCTTAATAGAGGATGTATCCCATCTAAAACTTTGCTCCATATCTCTAAAGTTATTCACGAAGCTAAAGAGCTTTCAAAAGCAGGTGTAACATTTTCCAAGCCAGAAATAAATCTAAATAAAGTTAGGCACCACAAAAATCAAATTATTTCTAAAATGAATACCGGAATATCCCAAATGGCCAAGGCCCGTAAAGTAGAGAGAATTGAAGGGACTGCAATTTTCAACTCTAATGATGAAATCCAGGTATCTAATGATAAAACAACGCAAAAATTTTCTTTTAATTATTGCATAATTGCGGCAGGGTCCTCTTCGTCCATAATCCCTGGGATACCAGAGAACGACCCCGATATACTTACATCAAGGACGGCTTTAGAATTGAATGAAGTTCCTAAATCATTACTGATCATTGGAGGTGGAATTATAGGATTAGAACTCGGTCAGGTCTATGCTTCCTTAGGCTCAAAGGTTTCCATTGTAGAGTTTTTGCCACATCTTATCTCAGGAGCTGATAGAGACATTGTAAAACCATTGGAACGAAGATTAAAAAACCAATTACATAAAATTATGCTTTCCTCAAAAGTAACAGAAGTGAAACGTGGGCCAGAGGGTTTGTATGCAGTTATCGATGATGGATCAAGTTTAAAGAAACATAATTGTGATAAGATTTTAGTTGCAGTAGGCAGAAAGCCAAACACGGGTAATTTAAAGATAGAAAACACAACCATCGATTGTGATCCGGGAGGATTCATCATTACGGATGATTATAAAAGAACATCTGTAAACAATATTTTTGCTATTGGGGATATAACAGGGAACCCTTTGTTAGCACATAAGGCAACGCATGAAGGTAAGGTTGCAGCAGAAGTAATTTGCGGTCTGCCAGCAGCTTTTGACTCAAGAGCAATCCCAAACGTAGTATATACAGATCCAGAAATAGCATGGGTAGGGTTAACCGAAAGTGAAGTTAAAGAACAAAAAATAGAATATGAGAAAGGAGATTTTCCTTGGGCAGCAAGTGGTCGGGCACAAGCGGTTGGAGCTGGGCAAGGGAAAACAAAAATAATATTTGAAAAAAATACAAAAAAAATTATTGGGTTAGGTATTGTTGGCCCCGGTGCCGGTGATTTGATTTCAGAAGGGGCTCTTGCAATAGAGATGGGTGCAGATGCTGAGGATATCAGCCTTACAGTTCACCCTCATCCAACCCTCAGTGAATCTGTGGGACTAGCATCAGAAATTGTTGAAGGAACGATAACAGACCTGTATCTTCCAAAAAGAAAAAGACCGTAAAATGAAAAACTTTCTATTGAATATTCTCATTCTAAGTTCGATACTTTACTCACAAGATGTAAAAGACGAAAGCAATAATGGGTCGAAGGAAAAAGAAAAAACTAAAGCGGTAAACCCAAAAACAATTACAGAATTCATTAAAGGTAAGAAAGAAATTCCAGGTTTAATTACTCTTTACCAGGATACGCTCTCTGGCAAACTTTCTATGGTTATTTCTAATGATCAAATTGGGAAAGAATTCATTTATTTTGTTCACGGTATAAATGGCCATCCAAACACTGGTGTTCATGCGGGGAATTATCGAGGTTCAAAAATCATCACTCTGAATCGCTATTTCAATCGGGTAGAACTTGAGGTTCAAAACCACTCATTTTATTTTGATCCGGAGAATCCTCTTAGCCGTTCTGCTGATGCCAACATTGCTACGGCGATATTAGCATCGGAATTAATTTTAGCCAAATCAGACAGCGCTGTAGCTATTAATGTGGACAATATGCTTCTTTCAGAATCGTTACACCAAATTACAAGAGGAATCAGCCCATACAACACAAATAAAAATCAGTTTAAGTTGGGAAAATTAATCAAAGATCGCTCAAAATATGTGCAATTAAAAAATTATCCTGAGAATACAAGTATATCAGTTCAATATGTTTATAGCAACCCAACTCCAACAAATTGGGGTACTGATGCAGGTCTTACCGATGCAAGATCTGTGAATGTTACTCTTCAACATAGTTTTATAGTCGTCCCAGACAATGATTACAAACCTCGTTTTGCAGATCCAAGAGTTGGCTTTTTCGCTACCCAGGTAACTAATATGACAGAGCCTGAAGATGTTACGCCATACCGGGATTTGATACATCGTTGGAATTTAAAACAAAAGCACCCAGAACAATTTGTATCTGAACCAGTAGAGCCAATAGTCTGGTGGATTGAAAATACAACTCCACACGAATTCAGAGATGCAATTAAAGATGGTGTCTTGGCTTGGAACGTGGCGTTTGAAAAAGCAGGATTTAATAATGCTTTAGTGGTGAAAATTCAACCAGACACCGCAAGTTGGGATGCAGGAGATATTAGATATAATGTGATAAGGTGGACGTCCTCGCCAAACCCTATGTTTGGAGGTTATGGACCTAGCTTTGTAAATCCTAAGACGGGTCAAATTCTAGGTGCCGATATAATGCTTGAGTATGTCCACTTTACAAATCGCGTAAAGTATGAAAGGTTGTGGAGCCCTTTGGTTGAAGGAGCGGATAGTAGGACAGGAAATCATTGTGTGCAAGGAGTTAATAAGCAGCATGGAAATATTTTTGCTGAAATGACTCTCAAGTCACTTGGAAGATTTTCTTCGTTTGAACAACGTCGGCTTTTATATGAGGCTATGGTTAGCTTGGTAATGCATGAGATTGGACATACTTTAGGGCTTAACCATAACTTTCATGGAAGTTATTTTCAAAGTTTAAACTCTGTGCACGATCGAAATATTACAGAATCTAAAGGTCTCATGTCATCTGTTATGGATTACGATGCAGTTAATATTGGTAAGGAAAATAATTGGGTAGGACAGTATTATTCTACAACCGCAGGTCCCTACGATATTTGGGCTGTGCAGTATGGATACACTCCTTTACTTAAAAACGCTTTAGATGAGATTGCGCGGAATAAGCAGTTACTAGATCATTCAACTAAAATCGAGTATCGGTTTGGTAATGATGCAGATGACATGAGGTCTCCGGGGAAAGGGTTAGACCCAAGAATTATGATTTATGATATGAGTTCAAATCCATTAGGGTATGCGCAAGAAAGAATAGACTTGATTCGCTCCTTATATGAAACTCTTAGGTCAAGATATGAGAATGAATCTGAATCATACCACGCCTTTACGGATGCATTTTACATACTCAACCGTGAACATCGCAATTCATCCACTGTAATTTCTCGCTATATTGGAGGTCTTTATATGGATCGTTCTATGGTAGGACAAGATGACCGAGATACGCCATTTGTTCCGATCGATAAAGACACACAGAAATGGGCAATGACTCTATTAAACAAGTATGTTTTTTCTCCAAATGCCTTTGATATCCCTGAGAATATATACAATCATCTTCAGTGGGAGCGAAGAGGATTCAGTGGTACAAAAGATCATAAAATTCACGATCAAATTCTAGACATTCAAAAAACTATATTTGACCAACTGCTACATGTAAACGTCCTTAAGAGAATTTCTGACTCAGGTCTCTACGGAAACAAGTACAATCTATCAAACATGTTAAGAGACTTAACCAACTCTTGCTTCGCAGTCGATGCAGCTAGTAACGTTTCTTCCATAAGGCAAAACCTGCAAATTGAATATACTGAACGCTTAATTAAAATAGTTTTAAATAAAAATAAGATTAAATATGATCATCTTGCTGTATCTGCAGCTCATTCTAGCTTGAACAATATTATAAAATATTCGTCAAGAAAATATAATGTCGACGCTTCTACGAAAGCCCATAGAGAATATTTGCTTTATCGTATTTCTGAAGCCTTAGACACTTAAAAACAATAGGAGATATTATGAAGTCCGTATTACTGGCATTTATTATTGCCACGGCGGTTAGTTGTGTTGATGAACCAAAAAAAAAGGAACTAATGAAACACCCTCTGGATAAATCTAAAACAAGAAAAATAGTATTAGAGAATGAATTGAAAGTTTATCTCCTGTCTGACCCTGATTTAAATTTAGCTTCAGCGTCATTAAGCGTTCGCGCAGGGTCGCTTGATAATCCGGAGTCAAGAATGGGGTTAGCTCATTTTATAGAGCACATGTTCAAAATGGGTACAAAAAAATACCCAAACCTAGATGAGTTTAATACATACCTGACATCAAACGGGGGTTATTACAATGCCTACACGGCCAGGGACCATACTAACTATCAGTTTCAAGTTTTTCCCCATGCAATGGAAGGCGCTGTAGATAGGTTTGCAGATCGTTTTGTAAATCCATTGTTTCCTGAACAGTACGTCAATAAAGAAATCAATGCCGTACACTCAGAACATCAAAAGAACATTATGAACGATTATTGGAGAATATTTAGAATTTCAACATTTTTGGCAAGAGATAATCATCCAGCAAAAAAGTTTCAAACAGGTAATTTAGAAACCTTAGGAGATGTAAGTCGTGAAGAGGTTATTTCTTTTTTTGAAGACTACTACAGTTCTAATCAAATGGCACTCAGTATACTGAGCACTCAGTCTTTGGATGTAATGGAGAAATGGGTTAGAGAACACTTTTCTATGTTACCTAACCGAAACTTAAAGAAAAGCATTTATCCTAGCGATGTTTACGAAAAGAAAGAGACTTTTCGTTTAGTTTCAATTGATCCAGTGAAAGATATAAGAGAATTAAATCTTACCTTTCCCCTTGAGGGCATAAGAGGTTTATACAAAAGTAAACCAGGTCGATTAATGGGATATATTCTGGGTAATGAAGGAAAAGGAAGTTTGCTATCTTATCTTAAAGGTAAAAATTGGGCTACAACATTATCAGCAGGCGCCAGTTCAGAGACGGATTCTTATGGTGATGCAACCGTAAACATTGGTCTCACAGAAACAGGTCTAAAAAATTATAAAAAAGTAATCAAATCAACCCTTATGTACATTAATCTGATGAAAGAAAAAGGGTTTAATAAAACAGCTTTCGAAGAAATGAGAGCAATGGCTAAGTTAGAAGAAGTTTATTCGAATAAAGGCGAGGGAGCCAATCGAGCAATAAATTTAGCAAATGAAACACTTTTCTACCCGATTGAAGATGCCGGAAGAATTAATTATATATATGAAGAAAATAGCTCTATGGCATACCAAAAAGTATTAGACCAACTAACACCAGATAATATGATGGTATTTCTTATAGCTAAGGGATTAAAAACGGATAAAAAGGAATATTTTTATCAAGCTCCGTACAGTTACATGGAAGACGAAAAATTTTATAAAGAATTAATTAAACTCCCTCAAGAAAAAGATTTAGTAATGAGGGAACCAAACCCTTTCATTCCAAAGCTTGCATCATTACCTGATAGAGAAATTGATTTAAATAATACACCAGATGTTTTGTTAGATACTGAGGGAGAAAAAATTTACTATGGACAAGATAAAGAATTTTTAAGACCTAAAGGAGTAATGACTTACAAAATATTTTTTCCTAAAGAACGAATGAGTCCGGTGTTTAGAGCAAAATTGAAATTTTATATTTCATGTGTTAATGAATCTCTAAATGAGATTGCATATCCAGCTAAAGAGGCGGGTCTGAATTATGCGATCACTGATGGATATGAAGGTGTTTATATAACAGTCAGCGGGTATCGTGAATCATCCATAAAATTATTAGAAACATTGATTAACCATCTCATTTCCCCAAAAGTAAATGAAGAACAATTTTCTGGAATAAAAGATAAAATCATAAGAGAATATCAAAATTTTTATTTATCTGATGCATGGAGAATAGTAAGAGACCAGACAGAGAGAATTTTCAGAAACGTGTATTATAGTCCGGATGAATTGCATGAAAACGCAAAAAATGTTTCTTTAAAACAAATTCAATCCTTTTCCGATGTAATTTTCAAAGATACGTTCATAGAGGGTCTAGTCTTCGGGGACTATACAATAGAGGAGGCGGAGAAATCATTTGAAATTTTAAAGAAAGGTTTAAAGACCAGTCCAATTAGCAAAGAGTCTTCATTCCAAGTTCGTTATCTGAATCAATTAGATCCAGAAAAAATCCAAGCAATCAGGAAATTAAAAGTAAACAATTCATGCTTTTGGAGAGAGTACTTTCTTAGTAATGATAGTTATGAAAACCAAGCTATTTCAAGGATTATAAACCAAGCGATTAACAGACCATTTTTTACAGAAATGAGGACAAACCAACAGCTTGGCTATATCGTTTGGTCCGGTGCGCAAAGAAGGGATGACTCCCAATATTTATACTTTATCATACAGTCAGGAGTCTATCCAGCAGATCAGTTGAATAGCAGGGCTCAAAAGTATATTAATACAATACCTGATATGGTAGGTCAAATTAAACCTGATCTTTTTGAAAAATATAGAAAATCTGCAATTGATGTTTTAGAGAAAAAACCTAAAAGTATTTATGAGCGCGCCATGATGCATAAAAATACAGTCTTTGAATTTGATGGGGATTTTGATCGAGATAAAAAGATTATTGAAGCTCTTAAGAAAGTCAAACAAGAAGACATTGTTGAAGCGCTCAAGTTATCTATTGGGAGAGATACCCATAAAATGATTAACAGCTTAGGCTTTGCCGACGGCCATCAAAATAAATCGAACCTTCAAAGTGGGTTCAAAAATATTCAAGCTTGGAAAAACAACAGAGTCTACGATTAAAAAATGCCTAAAAAAGTAATCCTAATTGCAGCAGTTACTGTTGATGGATTTATTGCTAGGCATAAAAACGAAATAACCACTTGGTCTAAAGACCTTCATTTTTTTAAAAAACAAACTATGGGTTACCCATTAATCATGGGCAGCAATACTTTTAAAACAATCAAAAGAGATTTAGTTGGTCGAGAGATGATTGTAATAAATCGTGACCAGAAACCAGAGAGCATCTTGTCAGGTCTCAATGAGGAAATTTGTTATATAATTGGTGGGGGGAAAACATTTTCAAGATTCACTAAGTTTTATACCCATATATACATAACACCCCACCCATATATTTTTGGGAAAGGAATTCGGTTATTCTCAGATATGATCAATGAAATCTCTATTCAATTTTTAAATATTATTGAAATCGATAAAAAAATGGGGATCTATCAGTACCAGTATGAAGTATCTAAATAAGTGTCCCGATTTTTAGTAAAATTATACTTCATTACATCCTTTTGTTTTGGTCTAAATGAAACATCTGGAGGTTTGTTATCTAAAAACCAAGCCTACATGAATGTTCACCACTATGATCTTAGGTTAGACCTCGATACTGAGAAGAAAATTATTGGTGGTAATGTAAATATAACATTTTCACTTAAAAAGAGCCCAAGAAAATTAGAATTTGATCTTCTTAATACCTACCGTGTTTCAAATACGTTGGTCAATAATAAACCTATGGTTTTTTATCAAAGGGGAAACAAGTTATACATTGAGCATGGAGGGCTATCTAATAAAAATAAACATGTGGTAAAAATTACTTATTTAGGAAAACCTCCTACCGCAGTAAACCCACCCTGGGAAGGAGGAATAACGTGGAGTAAGTGTGCAGATGGATATCCATGGGTCGCAATTTCATGTCAAAAAAATGGTGCTCACATATGGTATCCGTGCAAAGAGCACCCAAGTGATAAAGCAGATAGCGTTGATATTTACATAACAGTTCAAAAACCCCTTAAGGTTGCAAGTAATGGTACTTTACAAGGTGTTCTAGATAAAAGCCATTATAAACATACTTGGCATTGGAAGACATCTTATCCAATAAGCCCATATAACATTAATTTTACCGTTGGAAACTTTGATGTAATCTCTAAAAGGTCAGTCGTTTTGAACGATCCTATTTATATAGAATATTTTGTTTTACCAGAATCAATAAAAGGCGCAGGTGGTCTTTTAGAAAAAGCCGAAAAATATCTTACCTTTTATACGGAATTTTTTGGCCCATATCCTTGGAAAAAAGAAAAATTGGGTTTAGTTGAGACACCGTATTGGGGAATGGAGCATCAAACAATTATAGCTTATGGAAACAAATATCAAAATACTGCTCTAGGATATGATTTTTTATTATTTCATGAAATGGGTCATGAATGGTGGGGAAATTATTTGAGTGTCTACGACTGGAAAGACTTTTGGATTCATGAAGGCTTTGTAACATATTCTGAGGCGCTGTACATTGAAAAAGAATTTGGTTTAGGAGCATATCATAGGTTTATTAAAGATCGGTGTAAAGAAAACATAAAGAATTATGGTCCAATAGTTAATGAAAAACCAACAAAAATGGATTATTTCAAAGATAATGATGTTTACTATAAAGGAGCTTTTGTCTTACATATGCTTCGTTACCTTTTAGGGGATGATCTGATGAAACTTTCACTTAAAGAATTTTTGAGAACGCCAAAAAGCAAAGCCAACAATCAAACCTCAACTAAAGAGTTTATGCTTTTTTTGGAAAACAATTCTGGGCTTGAATTAGACTTTTTTTTTAAACAATATGTTTATGGCAAAGAGTATCCTACACTGAACATAAAAGAAAAAATTTATCATAACGGCAAAAAAAAGTTCATAGAACTCTGGTGGTCGGAGAGCGGACTTGAGTTACCTGTAGAGGTTAGATACCAAGGAAACTTTGCTATAGAAACTGTATCTGTTATAGTAACTGAAAAAACCAGCGGAATATCAATCCCAGCAACGTCGAAGGCACAAATTGATCCGAACAATTGGTTATTGTTTAATACCAAAATTCATTAAGGTTATATAAATCTATGAAAGAGTATTTAGGTTGATTGGATGACATTATATAAAAAGATTTTATCTATCTTTATTTTCTTATCTTTTACACTAATAGTTTGGTTGTTCAGCTGGTTTGATTACCCTACTCCAATATATGAGGGAGAAATAAATTTAAAGGGCTTAGATAAAACTGTAGACGTTTACTTTGATAAATGGGCTGTCCCCCATGTGTTTGCTAAAAACGAAAATGATTTGTTTTTTGCTGCAGGGTATTTAGCTGCAAGGGAAAGACTCTTTCAACTTTCTACAGTTGCATTTGCTGTAAGAGGAGAGCTTGCATCAGCACTAGGGGATCAATATCTGTCAACAGATATTTATTTGAGAACATGGAGGATCCACCATACGGCACAAAAAATGGTATCTAAAATGGATCATAAAAAAAGAGAAATATATAACTCTTTTTGTAACGGTATTAATTATCATATTAAGGAAACAAAAAAAGACCTTCCAATCGAATTTAAAATTTTAGGAATAAAGCCACCTCTTTGGGATCCCAGTGTTGTTGCTGGTTATGAAAGGATGATGGCTCACGAAATGCAAAGTTCTTGGGAGCCAGAGATAGTATATGGTGCAATTGCATCTTATTTTGGCGAAAAAAAGCTGTCTGAAATTATTCCTGGCTATCACAAAGATAAACCAACTATAGTGGAACTTGATTTTAAAGAGTTCAAGCCTGTTTTTGATTTAATTATTAAGGAAGAGTTTTCTCTGCGAAATATTTTTGGTAAACAAAATGCTGATATTGGATCTAACAATTGGGTCGTTTCAGGGTCAAAAACAAAATCAAACAGACCCCTTTTGGCGAATGACCCACATTTAGCATTCTCTCAGCCCTCCCGTTGGTTCGAAATGCATCTAAAAGGAGGTCGATTTAATGTTTCAGGTGTGTGTCTAGCAGGAATACCTGTTCCTGTAATTGGTCAGAATGAGGATGTGGCTTGGGGATTTACCAATACCATGGTTGATGACGTTGATTTTTTTGTAGAAACTCTAAATCCAAAGAACAAAAATGAATATAAATATGATGAAGAATGGAGACCAATTACTATAATTGAAGAAAAAGTTCCTTTAAAAAGTGGGAAAGATACTACAATCACTATTCGTCTTACGCATCATGGTCCAATAATTAGCGACATCCACGGATTATTAAAAAACAGCAAAAATGCAATTTCAATGTCCTGGACGGGTCACTGGATAACTTCTGAGATGGACGCCTGGATTGATGTAAACCTAATGAAAGACTGGGATGATTTTTCGGAGGCTTTAAAAAACTTTGGAGTACCAGGTCAAAATATTGTATATGCCGATAAAAAAGGAAATATCGGCTGGAGACCAGCCGTATTCATTCCAATAAGGAAAGAAGGATTTAGCATGATCCCAAAACCAGGGACTAAGTCTGAATACGATTGGAAAGGAAGAGTCCCTTACGATGAAATGCCGTTTTTGTATAACCCACCTGACGGTTTTATATCCACCGCCAATAACAAAATAATTGGTGACGAATTTCCCTACTATATTAGCGGTCTATGGGCTGATCCAAGCAGAGCAGAACAAATTAAGTATCGATTGGATACACTTAAAAATGCAACAGTGGAAGATATGAAACAGATTCAATTAGATCTGAAATCAAGATTTGCTTTAGAAGTTAGACCGCATATTATTGCTGCTCAGAAAGGGTCTGAGAAAGGGAACCTGAAAAAGGCTTTTTCATATTTGGAAAACTGGGATGGGATAGAAGATGTAGATTCTCAAGCCGCTCTTATTTTTCATGTTTTTATGAGATGTTTAACAAAAAACATTTACGGTGATGAGCTTGAGCTTTTAGGAGAAGATTATTTAATTGCTTATAGTGGCCTAAAATATTTAGTCCATAGAAATATAAGAGAGATTTTAAATGGGAAAAAATCTTCTTGGGTTGATAACATACAAACAAAAAATAAAATAGAAAGCATAAGGGAAATAATTTATTATTCTATGATTAATGCTGTTAAAGAAATTGAAAACAGGTATGGAATCAATAATACAAATTGGAAGTGGGGTGATGCCCATTCCGTTATTCACCCCCACTTGTTATCAGAAGTTTCAATTTTGGATAGGGTTTTTAATTTAAGCGTGGGTCCATATCGCTCAGGTGGCTCTGATAAAACACCTAATGCTGGTGGTTATTCATTTCAAGATCCGTATAACCAAACATCTGGGGCATCTATGAGAAGAATTGTTGATTTTTCTGATTTGAATGAAACTCAGTTTATCTTACCAACTGGTCAATCTGGAATACCCTCAAGCCCGCATTATAAGGACCAGGCAGACATGTATCATAAAGGTCTATACAGGACAACGCGGTTCAGCGAAGATTATATCAGAAGTAGTGATGGTTTTAAAAAATTAGTCCTGAATCCATAATGTCTTTGTTTTTTACGATTTCGATAATTTTCTTTTTTCTTTTGCGCCACAGGTTTCTTTGGCATTCAAGATCTTTAAATATTTATAAAAAGGGTGAGGTGTCATTCATTGCTCATCGTGGATGTACTGATAGTGCACCAGAGAATACTGTAGCTTCTTTTATGGCCGCTGTTGAAAAAGGTTTTAAAAGTATTGAAATGGATATTTGCACATTAAAAGATGGATCCCTTATTTGTTCACATAACTTTGATTTGGAAAAAGAAACGAATGGGACAGGGTTAGTAAACCAAAAACGATTTGAAGAAATAAAAAATTTTGATACTGGGGTATACACTCATCCTAATAACAAACAAAAAATTCCACTTTTAAAAGACGTGATAAAAGTTATTCCCAAAAATATTTTGTTAAACATTGAGATAAAATGTTTAACAAAATTTGATTTTTCAACAGTTAAAAATTTAATAAAATTTTATAAGAAAAATTTAAATGAACATAAGGTTGTAGTTTCTTGCTTTAACCCGTTGGTTGTGTTGTATATAAGAATTTTTAAACCAGAGATTAAAATAGCATTTTTGGCAGAAACAGATAGAATGGCGGATTTAGCAGTTTGGTTTCATCCAGACTATTTACATTTGGAGGCCTCTTTAATTAGTAAAAAAAGAATTTTGTATTTTAATAAGTATGGAATAGAGGTTGTTGCATGGACGGTTAATAATTTGCCGGCAATTGATTGGTGTAAAAATTTAGGAATAGAAGCGATAATAACTGATAATTCGAAAGTGATAGAGTATTATGATGAATGAAATAAATGTGCAAGAATTAAAAAACCTTTTTGATAATGGAGAGGATTTTATTTTATTAGATGTAAGAGAGGATGCGGAGTTTGAAGTGGCCAGAATTGATGGATCCACTCACATTCCGATGAGTGTGTTAATTGGAAGATTAGATGAGATTAATAAGGAAAAAAAGATCATAGCTATGTGTCACACTGGAATGAGATCGATGCAAGTTTGTATGTATCTAAAAAATGAGGGATATGACATGACTAATCTGCTTGGGGGAATTGACGCATGGTCAAAAGAGATTGATAAAAAAGTAAAAATATATTAGATGCAAAATAAAAACCTAAAAAAGTACCTTTATTTTTATGCGTTTCAAACCCAATAAAAACATAAGTTTAACATCTTCCTAAATTATTCCATATAGTTTTTTAAGTGTTTTGTTAATTTGTAAAAAAACATAGTTATGTGTGTTTTGTGTAAATAATAATCAATTTTATATTTCACTAGAGACCCTACTAATTTATAAAAAATTTTACGACATCAGATTTCAAAAAAAACTTTTAAAATTTTAATTCATAAATTGAGATTAATTTAAAAAGTCAGAAACAACACAAAAAGTTTTTTCGAAAAAGAATGAGATTAATTTCCCCTGGTTTTTATTAAAGTAATTTTTTATTTATTATTAATAATTAAAATTAAAAGATTTATATGGCTTATAAGTTGTTGAAAATATTAAAGGTAAAACGTTTAATATAATATTTACAATTTATAGATTGGCAGTGATAACCAGGTAGAAAAATTGTTTAATTGTGTCCCCACCATTGGGAAAATAAAGAGAAAACCCTGACGATAAAGATAATTCCTCCGACAATTTGTTTTTAACTAGAAAGTCTAGCTCCTGTCCAAAGCCCTTTTTCTTAACTAGATTATTAAAGATGTGGTATGCAACTAGGAGGCTCGATCCCTTAACAAACCGAGTGTTTGTCTTTAAATTGATGTCTAATAAACCATCGTGCACATTTGATAAAAACTTCTTATGACTTGGAAAATCATAATATCCATGATACTTATGCCTGGCTCCAAATGTTTTCGCAAATCCATTCTCTTTTGCTTTAGTTGTGTCATTACCAGAGATAAAATCCGCGCCTAAAAATATGTTTTTAACATACCTATTTCTGATCGGCTCAAATTTTAAATTAAGGCACAACATATTCGCTGACACACTCTCTGAATACTGAAAAGCTATTTCTGGCTCTAAAGAAAATAATCTGGTAATGTTTAAATCTCCCCTATAACCTGTTGTAAATAAATTCTCACGGCTATTGTCAATTACCAATTGATGATTTAAGTGGTATAATTCAAATGAGTTAAAAATTCCATCTTTTGTCATTAAAAATTCTAAATATGCTCCAAGTACTCGTTCATCTATGTTGTTCTCATGGTTTCCGTAACTTGACTCGATAGTAGTTAACAGGAAATAATGACTTTGAAAAAGTCTATTTTTTCTCCTTATATGTAACCCCTCAAAGCTTCTTCCGCTATTGTTCCAGTTATTTTTTGATAAAATTCTCTCACCTCCAAATGGTAGCTCAAATCTTCCCAAGCGTAGCAATTGACGCCTCCATTTAAATAAAAAATAAATTTGATGAAAAGCTGGTCCACTCGTCTGGCCAGTAATTCCTGCTAGGTTAGTTTCCTTTCCGATAACCCGAGAATCCTGCAAAGTAAAATGTGCAGAAGCTTTTTTTCCTAACACATCCAGAGTAAGCCGAGTTCTCATCTCTGATAGATATTGCTCTAAATTTGGTGAATTTATATTGGTGTTATCTGATTTTAGACGGTAGCGAAATGTTGTATTCCACTTATATTCTGTCGCACCTAAAAAACAAGTAAATATGTAGATATATAAGAAGTAGGTTAGTCTTTTTGTCTTTCTATAATTATAATTAGCTGCTTTCATAATATGAAAAGTTATACTAATAAATTGGGTATTTTAATTGATATATTTCCACGCCGTTATATAAATATTCGAAAAACTCCATTCAGTTGTCTTCTAATTTATATCGATTAGGAAAAAATATAATTTGATAACAAAAAAAAGGAAACCCTAAAATGGGTTTCCTTTTCTAAGTTTAAAAAACGAGAATTTTTATTGAGCCCAGGAGGCCTTAAAAAGTGCCACGGATGGGTCATATGTATTTGAGACTAGAACATACCCATTTCTGTATGCTACTCCCTCTGGTGCACCGCAAGAAGGGCCCCACTGACCACATGGTCCAGGACCATCAGCTACATAATCATGGAGTTCGGTTAAGGCTGCTGAGTCAAAAGTAGCATTATCTGGGTCGGTAATGTCTAAAACAACAACAAGTCCAGCAACTTGAAGAGTTGAGATAACAAATGTTTTACCACCTTCTTCAACAATTGCAACTTCCTCAGGTTCAATCGCATTTGATTCAGATGCTGATTCACCAATTTCCCATCCCGTCCCATTGAGAGGCTGATAGAGACCGAAGAAACGCTGGGTGGAAACAGTTCCATCTGACCCAATCAAGTGAATTCCAATTTGGCCATCGGTTTCACCCGCGGTGCATAACAATGTTCCGGTACTGTTAAGCCAGAGTCCATCAGGCTCATGATTTGTACTAGTGTACGGTACAATATTAGACTCAGGAATTGAGTCTGGGGGGCTAGAAATCTTAAAAAATCCGAGCTCATTAGATTCTTGAAGAGTAAAATAAACTGTCTCTCCGTCTGGTGCTATTTTAACACCTTCAGGTTCTCTCAGTTGACCATTAACGCTACCCGTCCCGACAATTTTAATATCTTTTACAAGTGTTGCATTTGCAATTCCTGCGCTGATATCATAGATACTTACACCGGGGAACCCGGTACCGTTCTCTGCACATCCCGCGTCGGTTCCATCTTCCCAGTCAAACTCATTTACTACAACAACGTATTGGTTATCCACGGCAATATCGACCGCGTCTGGATTGAATCCAACCGTATAAGGACCATATTTTGTCTTTGTGGATGTTTCCACTAGATATAGCTCTCCTCTAGTACAGGCACCCTTTGTAATTATAGTGGCAATGATGCTCTCGTCAACGCTAACGTCTACTGAGGAAGCTTCAGCATCCGGATCTGTGGTAATTTGAATTGACTCACCGCTAAGAGATAGATCAGTAGGTGTGATTGTAATAAAATCCAGTGTATTCTGTGCTGAATTAACAATTACACCTTCGGTTTCACCAGTAAACCTAATTAGCTCTGGCTGCGACTGACTACCATCTCCTGTAGATTCAATGTCAACTCTTGTGATATTAAAACTTTCAATTACGATTGCATCAGCAGCATGGTCATCCTCGCACCCGATGAAGAGTGCAAAAAGCCCTATTCCCAGAATTGATGAAATATTTATTAGTTTTTTTTGCATCATCTTATAATCCCTTTTTAATTGTGAAAAAGTTATTTTTTTAGTTATTGAGATTTGAAATTATCAGATTAATGTTATCGTATGATAAGATTTGAATTAGTTATTGATAAGCACAGCACTTCTTTCAAAAACTCAGCCTAAGCTGTATAAGCAACTGATCGTCATCTACGCTAGGCTGGAATCGTCTGTTTTGCTGTAATGAATTTTCCTTTGTATCTCCAGTGTCTTCATCCAGTATATAATATTCCAGCCTTAACTGAGCATAGCTACTAAGTTTATAGCTCATTGCCAAGGTTATAAGCTCTCGATCCCATGTGTGAGGGTCTTTAAGCATTGGTGAAAATCTCTCATTATCGCTGTCATCATTTTCAAGAAGAGCTGTATCATAACTCTCTTTATATGGGTTAAGGAAAGAATCAGTCAGGCGGTATGGGTCAATTCTACTTTGACCATACCTAACAAGACCGAATAAGCCTTTTATGGAAAAGAAATCAAGTTTTCTTCCTACCTCAAAATAAAATCCGTCTCGAGGAAGGAATGCGTCCTCCGAAAAAATATATTCTCCACGGATTAAAGCATCAAAAAGAGTGAGCTCCGCACGACCGCCAAACCAAAAATGACCAACATAGGCGTCTTTATTTAGGACCGTGTGTTTCTCAATATTTCCATAATAGTCAAAATCATAGTGAAGGCGTTTTTTCCAATCGGCATCATCTATAAGGCTTCCAAAGTAATACCAAGCCTGAACTTTGAAGGGTTCTAATGAATATTGACCTCTGAACCCTAATTCTATGGTTTGGCCATCATTTTTTTGAGTATCATCATAAACAAGCATCCTGAAAGATTTGTCTTCAAGAGCGTCATCATATCCGATCGGTCTTTTTAGGGAAATGGATGCACCGAATAACGCCGAAGAATATTCTCTTTCAATGTCAAGATGATACTCCCGTCCTTTCCAATAAGCTGTTCCAATAAGTGGATAGGCCTCTGTATTTTTCTTTAATGCAATAAGTGGTCGGTTTTTCCCCAGCTCAATTCGGATATTGTTTTTTTTATACTGCAAAATGTGTCTATCCGCATATGCTCCATCATCATCGAAACGCGCACTAAAGTTGTAGGTTAAATAATCTGTGTAGATTAGTTTAAAATCAAGAACAGTTTTATCGATCTGAGTATATGGACTCCTTGTCTCTATTTTTTTAAGAAAATCATCCTCATGCTGTGCCCCACCTTTTCCCTCTACATTGATGAATTCTACTTCAGCCTCACCAGAGATTTCTATTCCAACTCCGGATGGAACAGAAATTGATACTATTGGTTTATCTGAGTTCTTATCCTGCCCAAAGACAAGAAACGGAATCATCAGCATGATATGATTAAAGTATTTCAAATATGTCACCTATTAATATCCTTCTAAATCGATTTTAGTTGGGCTTTTTTACTGTAAAGCCTTATTATAAGCTAGAAAAACAATATTAGAATTGCGTTAGGATAAAAAATTAAAGTGCTAAATAATTATAACAGAAAATAGATACATCAGTATCAGAGCATAATTTGACTCTGTTAAGAATATTGTTGAAAACATAACACTCTGTTTCTCAAATCACGTTCTTATTCAATCCATTGTTTATATGGATTTTGGGATAGCATTAAGTTATAATATTTTTTATCACCTGTTATTTCGTTGCCAATGAAATCAGGTTTTTCAAATTTCTGGTTTTCTTTTACAAGTTCAATCTCAGCAACTAATAATCCATCATTTTCCCCATGAAATTGGTCTATTTCCCAAACAAATTCTCCCAGTTTGTAATGATACCTTGTCTTCTCAATATATGGTTTATCGCACAATGTTAAAAGATATTTTGCATCTAGGTATGGAATTTCTGTTTCAAACTCATAACGACTAATTCCATCGTTATTGCTCAATCCTTTAATAGTTAAAAAACCAGTATTTGCTTTGTTGTCCTTAACCGTTCGAATTCTAATTGTACGATTTTTATCAGATTGTAAGTATCCCTGGGTATAGTTAACGCCTTTTATACCGGAGGGTAAAAATTTAACTAAAAATTTTCGCTCAATTTCAGTTTGCATAATTAAGAAAGCGATTAATTAATTTGTGAATCAGTGTTTAAAGCATCTAGTGTTTGTAAAAAGCATAGAAAAACCGTACTCATCGCAAGCATCTATTACTTCTTGATCCCTGATTGAACCACCAGGTTGGATTATTGTCCTGATTCCTGATTTTTTAATAGTATCTATGCTATCTCGGAACGGGAAAAATGCATCGGATGCCAATGTTCCTCCCCGCACATCACCCCCACCTTTTTTTAAAGCCATATGGACAGCATCTACTCTGCTTACTTGACCTACTCCAAGGCCAATTGTTGTCTTGTTTTTTGCAATTAAAATTCCATTTGATTTCGTATGTTTAAGAACTTTCCAAGCAAAAAGAGAGGTCTCTATATCAGAATTGGATGGTTTCTTTTTTGTGACTGTAATTAGGTCTTTTTCAGTAATTTTTTTTGTGTCATTATCCTGAACCAATAGTCCACCATCTAGGTTGCGGTATTCAAGTTTCTTTTTTCGACTTTTAAAATTTCCAATTTTTAAAACTCTCAAATTTTTTTTCTGTTTGAAAACTTGGAGGGCTTCAGAATCAAAATCAGGAGCTAAAACTATTTCAGTAAATACTTTTATTATTTCTTTAGCAACTTCCCCTGTGCAGTTTCTGTTTAGGGCAACAATCCCCCCAAAAGCGGAAACGGGATCAGAGTTAAAAGCTTGTTTGTAAACTTTAAGAATATTACTACCAACGGAAGCTCCACATGGGTTTGCATGTTTCACTATTACGCAGGCTTTTTCTTCGAACTCTTGTAAACAAGATAAGGCACCATCAGCATCCATTATGTTATTATAGGATAATTTTTTGCCCTGAAGGATACTTGCATTTAATACATTATTTTCCTTATATACAATGAATCTATATGCTGCCGCAGTCTGATGAGGATTTTCACCATAGCGCAAATCGGAATGTTTTTCGAGGGCGATTGAGATATTATTTGGGAATTTTTTTTCATCTAAATAATTGTGAATTTCTGATTCATAACGAGCTGAATAACCAAAAGCCTTAACAGATAAAAAATTTCTTGTTTCGTATGAAATTTGTCCTGATTTAAGTTCTGTAATAAACGGGGAATAATCCTCAGGGTCAACCAGCACTGATACCCACCCTACATTTTTTGCAGCTGAGCGAATCATTGTTGGCCCACCAATATCAATGTTTTCTATTGCCTCTGCTCTAGAGCAATCTTTCTTCAAAATCACTTGGGAAAACGGGTAAAGATTACATACCACAAGATCAATCCAGAGAACACCGTGCGTTTTTGCTTCTTCTTTATGTAGATCTCTAAAGCCAAGTATTCCACCCTCAATTAAAGGGTTAATTGTTTTTACCCGGCCATCCATGATTTCCGGAAAATTTGTGTACTCGCCGACATCTTTAACTTGAAGACCGGAATCACGCAATACCTTAGCTGTACCACCAGATGAGTATATTTCTATTTGACTTTTAATTAATGCCCTAGCTATTTCGATAATGCCAGTCTTGTTGAATGTTGATAGTAACGCTCGTTTTATGGTTAGAGGTTTTTTGTTTAATTCAGGGTTATTAATCATGTATTTCTTAATTGGTATTAGGGTTTATAAATCAGATCTATTTAATGAAGTGTTATTCTGATTTTAGTTTAAGATACTTTTTTTCATAGATAGGAATTGCCTCTAAAAAAGCGGCTGCCTCCAATGCTTGTACTTTAGATTTTAATGTTTCAATAGTGTCTTCTGGGTCAATTGAGCACCGTTTTTGAATAAAAATAGGTCCTGCATCTAGTTTGTTTGTAACAAAGTGTATAGTGCATCCCGTTTCTGATTCTTGATTTTTTAGTACTTCTTCATAGATATTTTTATCCATTCCGCCTGCATATTTTGGTAGTAAAGAGGGGTGTACATTTAATATTTTTTCATTCCATTTCCTACAAAACCAATCGGATAAAATACGCATAAATCCGATAAGTAAAATTAAATCTACATTGTACTGAAGCAATATTTTGTGGATTCTTTGATCAAACATTTCGCGTTTTTCATTTTTATGTGATATATAATGATGAGGGATTTTGTTCACCCTTGCGCGTTCAAGTATATATGCATTTTTCTGATTGGAGACAACTACAGATATTTTAGCTTTTAATTCTTCTGTATCAATTGCCTGAATTATGGCTCCTAAATCAGTCCCTTTGGTTGATCCAAGAACCCCAAGGCGAATCATCGTAGAGAATCCATGAATTTAATTCGTTTTTGGATGAGGCGATCAGTGCCAATGTCTTTTCTGTGAAATAGTGGGCCTTTTACATTTTTTATTTTCTTTTCAGAAATCAATTCAGCTTTAGTAATTGTATTTCCTACGCCAATAGAGGCAATGGTTCTACTTCCAGATTCGATAAAGCTGTCATCTTTTAAATCAACTGAGGCAAAAAACAGCCCATTATCTATATTTTCTTTTGAAATAAATATTCGTTCGCCTTTTATGGGGTCATCTGGATATCCCTCAGGCACTGCATACTTACAAACTGTTGCCTTATTTTCAAATTCTATATCAATTTGATCCAGCGTTCTGTTGGTAATTGCTTGGCAAATATTAAAAAAATCAGTTTTTAAAATTGATAAAACATTCAACACCTCAGGGTCACCAAATCGGGCATTATACTCAATCAGTTTGACTCCATTTCTAGTGCACATAAATCCACCGTAAAGGATACCAACGTAACCTTCTCCAAATTTATCCATTAATGCACTTGCTGTTGCAGCGTTAATAGATTTTGCCTCTTCCAACTCAAATTTAGATAAAAATGGCAGGGAATGATCTGCATCAGAATAGGTTCCCATTCCTCCTGTGTTTGGTCCTTTATCATCTTCATATGCTCGCTTGTGATCTTGGACAGCGGGCATGTGTTTTATTGTAGTTCCATCGCAAAAACACATCAGTGAGAACTCTTCTCCGATAAATTTTTCCTCAATAAGAAAACTTCCTCCTCTCTTTACAATGCTTTTGCAAAACTTTATCGCATCATCATAGGATTTTAAATGGTCGCCAGAAACCTTCACCCCTTTTCCACCAGCCAGACCATCATATTTGACAACGTAATTATTCCCGATTTCAAATAAATAATCCTTCACCCCTTTCATCGACTGGAAAGATTTAAACTTTGGTGAACCCGGAATATTATATTCTTTAAATAAATTTCTTGTAAAGGTTTTCGATGTTTCTATTTGTGCTAGATTTTTTTTTGGTCCAATAACTTTTATGTTTGCTTCTGATAGAAAATCTGATACCCCGAATAGTAAAGGATTCTCTGGACCAATAATGGCCATTGTAATTAAATGATCTAGAGCTATTTGTAAAACAAAGTATGGATCATTAATATCCCCCAAAAAGAATTTTGTACACAGCCCTTTAATTCCAGGGTTTATGTTAGACCCTATGCAAAAAATTTTATCAACCTCAGATGATTTTTTAATAGTTTTTGCTATTATGTGCTCTCGTGCTCCAGAACCAACAATTAATATATTATTTTGCATCATTATTACACTAAAATTTACTGGGTTAAAATAATTTTTTGTTATTTTGAAAGATTCGATCGGACTTTTTCTAAATTTTTTAAAAAATCTTTTGTTATGTTACCAACTTTATATTTGCCAGTAAAGACAGAATCCTCAAAGTCTTTAATACTTGGATTTCCGATTGAGGCCGCTCTTTTTAAGTCCTTAAGATCTTGATAAATTAATTCATCTGCCTTAATATAGTTTTTTATTTGATGGACTGTGCGTTTATGAGCAATTAATTCCGTTGTTGAAGGCATATCTATTCCATAAATATTTTGAAAACGAATAGGAGGAGAGGCAGACGCAAAAAAAACTTTTTTTGCGCCACATTTTCTTACCATTTCTATTATTTTCTTCGATGTGTGTCCTCTTACAATAGAATCGTCAACAAGCAGGACCCGTTTATTCTTGAATTCTATTTCAATAGGATTGAGCTTTTGTTTTACAGATCGTTTTCTGGTCCTTTGTGCTGGCATAATGAATGTTCTTCCTATGTACCTATTCTTCATGAAGCCCTCTCTGTATTTAACGCCCAATTTATATGCTACCTGCATTGCAGCAGTTCTGCTTGTATCTGGTATTGGAATAACTACGTCCACATTTAAATGTTTACATTCACGTAGTATTTTTTCTCCAAGGAAATCTCCCATTCGCAATCTGCTTTTATGGACTGAAATCGAGTCAATTGAAGAGTCTGGCCTAGAAAAATAAACAAATTCAAAAAGGCAAGGCATTTTTTTTGCATTTTTTGAGATCGTTTTTAATTTTACATCCCCATTCTCTTTGATGATTACTGATTCTGCAGGGGCAATATCTTTTATAAATTTGTAATCAAGCGCCGATAAAACACTGCTTTCAGAAGCAATAATGTATGAATTGCCCCTTTTACCAATTGACAATGGCCTTATCCCATTAGGGTCTCTAAAAGCAACAATTCCAATCCCAGATATAAGCATTACAACCGCAAAACCGCCATGACATTTTTCGTAAACTTGGCTCAATGCTTTGAATATATGTCTTTCTCCTAACTTTCTATAATTTGTTTTGTATAATTCATATGCAAAAAGATTTAGCAAAACTTCAGAATCTGAGCTAGTGTTAAATTGGCAAAAATTTGTTTTAAGCAATTGAGTCCGCAATTTGTTACTGTTAGTTAATGTTCCATTGTGAGCTAGGGTAATATTTACTGGGTTTGCTGTGTAAAGCGGTTGAGAATCATTTAAGTCGTTACTTCCAGCAGTAGGATATCTTACATGACCAATTCCTGTTCTACCTGTTAAGCTCACGCGCGAGGAACTTTTTTTAAAAACTTCTGTTACTAAGCCTAGGTTTTTATGTAAATGCATTTTTGAATTGTCCATCGTACAGATACCAGCAGCATCCTGACCTCGGTGTTGTAGCTGGATCAACCCATCATATATATAATTTATAACTTCTGCTTTATTATTATAAATCCCGATGATTCCACACATTAGATTAGTTCACTTAATTTAGGAGCCAGTCCAATATAATTGGCGGGTGTTAGTGTTAACAGAGTTTGAGTATCTTGCTCAGACAAATTAAGTTTATAAACAAATTCTGCCACTGATTCCACATCTACGGCTTTACCTCGAGTAATTGTCTTTAATTTTTCATAAGCATCTGGCTGTCCTGCCTTACGAAGAATTGTTTGGACTGCTTCCGCTAATACCTCCCAGTGATTATCTAATTCTGCTGATAATTGAGTTTTGTTTATGTCAATTCTTTTTAGTCCTTTCAAAATACTGACCGCTCCTAGGTATGCATGACCCATGGCAACCCCTTGATTTCTAATTGTTGTGCTATCGGTTAGATCCCTTTGCATCCGAGAAATTGAAAGTTTCATCGAGAGATGATTTAATAGTGCATTAGCTATTTGCATATTGCCTTCGGCATTTTCAAATTGAATAGGGTTTATTTTATGAGGCATAGCAGAAGAGCCGACTTCTTTAGAAATCCTTTTCTGTGCAATTATTCCCCTGCTAATATAGATCCAGATATCTTGGCAAAAATCTATTAGGATATTATTAACCCGTGAAAGTTGCATATAATTTTCCACAATCGAATCATGGGGCTCTATCTGAGTTGTTATTAAATTCGGTTTCAATCCCATATGTTTGATGAATTTTTCAGAAAATCTCAACCAATTTATTTTTGGATAAGATATAAAATGTGCGGACCAGGTTCCGGTCGCTCCACCAAGCTTTCCCATTAATTGGTGAGATTTAATTTGAGTTATTTGACGATTTAGCCTAGTATAATAAACAGCTATCTCTTTACCAAAGGTTGTTGGTGTCGCAGGTTGTCCATGAGTTAATGCAAGCATCGGGACTTTTTTGAAACGTTTGCTTATTGTTCTTAACTGTTTATTCAATTTGATTACTTCTGGCAGGTAGACATTTGCAATAGCATCACCCCACATTAAAGAATACGCAAGATTGTTTACATCTTCAGATGTCAGGGCAAAATGGACCCAAGGGTGTATACTTTTTTTTAATTTACTGTTTATAAAATATTCTATGGCTTTGACATCGTGGTTGGTGGTTTTTTCAATCGATTTAATTTTTTTTGCATCATTAATATCGAAATTTTCATAGATAGTCCGAAGATTCATAAGCTGTCGATTAGAAAACATTGGAAGCTCATGTATTTTTTTTTCATTACTCAATG